>FWWM01001619.1_pt1 | contig 67149 bp, 69 predicted proteins | sample 2228351 | NCBI WGS metagenome assembly FWWM01 (sample SAMEA103939774, study PRJEB20133) | metagenome
CCGATGGTTTTTAGGGCTACTATTATAGTAGCCCTGCTGTCTTTTTATTGATATGGAAGGTTTAGCTTAAAGGGAATTTCTCACTCGGCGTATGGCTTATAATTATAAGATTATGCATCATCTTTCTCCTGAACAGGTAGCGGAGCTGAGGGAAGACCTATTAAGGCTTAGGGAAAAGATAATAAAACATGCGGAGGAGCAGATAAAGGACCCTTCCAACGTGGCCTTTGAGGGTGGAGATGAGATAGACAGGGCCAATATAGAAGCGGGCAGATACCTTAACCTTCAAAGAATAAAGACAAGGGAATTGAAGCTGCTTAGAAAGATTGATTATGCCCTTATGAAGATAGAACAAGGCACCTACGGCATATGTGAAAACTGCGGTGCCACCATACCCTTTGAAAGGTTAAAGGCAAGGCCTGTAACTACTATGTGTATAAACTGCAAAGAATTGGAAGAGGAAAGGGAAAATGAGTGAAAGTTGGATGTTTCCAAGGGTTAGCAGGTTGCCCAAGTATGTGTTTGCCATGGTAAATGAACTGAAGTATAAGCTAAGAAGGGAGGGTGAAGATATTGTGGACCTTGGTATGGGAAATCCAGACCTTCCACCAGCTCCCCATATAGTAGAAAAACTATGTGAAGTAGCAAAAAGGGACAATGTGCATGGATATTCTGCCTCAAAGGGCATACCAAGGCTAAGGAAGGCCATATGCGATTTTTACAAAAGGCGATATGGAGTGGAGTTGGACCCAGAAAGGGAAGCCATACTCACCATAGGGGCAAAAGAAGGCTATTCTCACCTAATGCTTGCCCTTCTTGAACCGGGTGATACGGTAATCGTTCCCAACCCCACCTATCCGATCCACTACTATGCACCCATTATAGCGGGTGGGGATGCCATATCAGTTCCCATAATGCCAGAGGAAGGAGAAGATTTTGAAGAAAGCTTTCTCAAAAAGATACATGATATTTTGAGGGCTTCTTTTAGAAAGCCAAAGGCTATTGTGTTGAGCTTTCCTCACAATCCTACCACCCTTTGCGTAGGCCTTGACTTTTTCAAAGAGGTAGTAAGTCTTGCAAAAAGGGAAGGGGTATGGATAATACACGACTTTGCTTACGCAGACCTTGGCTTTGATGGTTATGAACCGCCAAGCATACTCCAAGTAGAAGGCGCTAAGGATGTGGCCGTGGAAATCTATTCCATGTCCAAAGGCTTTTCTATGGCGGGCTGGAGGGTAGCCTTTATGGTGGGTAATGAGGTGCTTATAAAGAACTTGGCGCACCTTAAAAGCTATTTAGACTATGGAGTGTTTACACCCATACAAGTAGCATCTATAATAGCTCTTGATAGTCCATATGAGATAGTGGAAAAAAACAGGGAAGTGTATAGAAAAAGGAGGGATGTGCTTGTGGAGGGTCTTAACCGCGTAGGTTGGCAGGTGGAAAAGCCAAAAGGTAGCATGTTTGTTTGGGCAAAAATCCCTCGTGAGATAGGCATGAACTCCCTTGACTTTTCACTTTTCCTTTTGAGAGAGGCAAAGGTGGCAGTCTCTCCCGGCATAGGTTTTGGAGAGTATGGGGAAGGCTATGTAAGGTTTGCCCTTGTAGAAAACGAACACCGAATAAGGCAGGCCATAAGGGGCATAAAAAAAGCTTTTGAGAAATTTATGCAGAAGGTTTAGCCCTTGCCACAAAGTAGGCATGCACTTCCTTGGCTCCCACAGACATAAGAAGGTAGGCAAGCCTTTTTATGGTTGAGCCGGTAGTAAGAAGGTCATCCACGATTAGAACTTTTTTGTCTTCAAAGTGGTCAGTAAGCTCTTCTCTTAGTCTGTGTCCCAAAACTGCCTTACTTCTTTCTTCTTTATCCAAAAGGGCAAGGGGCGGGGCCATATCGGTCCTTTTGAAGGCTTTAAGGTATGGCACTTCTGCACCCTTTAAGATATACTCCATATGATTAAAGCCCCTGTTCCAAAACCTTCTTAAATTCAAGGGCGGAAAGGTTATAAGGTCTGGCTCTATCTCCCTTATGTATTCCCATAAGTGTTCTTTTATTATCTTTCCAAGCCTTAAGGCAAGGCTTTTTGAGTTATCAAACTTTATACAGTGTATCATCTCCTTGAGAGTGCCTTCATAAAGGCCAAAGACCCTATAGGAAAACACATAATCAAGCCTGTGGCTGTAATCCATAGGATGGTAAGGCCTTAGGTTGCTTAGACATTCTTCACATATAAAGCCTTGGTTCCTTCCTCTAAAGCTTGAGCCACAGACCTTGCAATCCCCCTTAGCAAGGCCAAAAACCTGTAAAAGGCTTATCAAAGGTAGCCCTCCCTTTTCATAGAAAAATAACCCTTGCTGTTTATTATCAAATGGTCAAGAAGTTCAAAGCCCATAAGCTCACAAGCCTTTTTAACCCTTTTGGTAAATTCTATGTCTTCCCTTGAAGGCTTTAAATCACCCTTGGGATGGTTATGGGCAAGTATTATGCCATAACAGGCTGTGTTTATGGCGTGGTAGAGTATCTCCTTTGGTTCTGCGTGCAAGGCGTTCATCCTCCCTATGGCTATAATCTCATAAGATATAAGTCTGTTGGTAGGGCTAAGGTAAAGACAGATTAAATGCTCTCTTCTTTCATCCACCTTACTTTTTAAAAAGCCGTAGGCATCCTCCGGGTTGTTTATAAAAACACCCTCATAGGGGTCGCTTATCCTTTTTGCCAGCTCCAATATGGCCTTTATCTGACAAGCCTTTGCCTCACCGATGCCCTTAAACCTCTTCATAAGCTCTTGTGGAGAAAGTTGAGAAAGCTCCTTCCAGCCCATCTTAACTATTTCTTTTGATAGGGACAGCACATCCATATCCTTTGCGCCAGAACCCAACACTATGGCCAAAAGCTCCTCTTCGGAGAGCTTTTCTGCACCAAGGCTAAGCATCTTTTCCCTTGGCTTTAGGTCCTCTGGCATATCCCGTAAACTCTTAGTCCTGTGGTACATGGCTCTCCACCATTACCTTTATAACCCTTTTATTGTCCCTTTGAACTACCTTAAAGCGATAGCCTTGGTATTCTATGGTATAACCTTTTTCTGGTATCCTGCCAAGGTAAAAGCACAAAAAGCCGCCCAGGGTGTTGTAGGGTCCCTCTGGAAGCTTAAGGTTGAAAAACCTTTCAAACTTTTCCCTTTCCACACCTCCATCCACTATCCATTTGCCCTTCTCTATTTCAACAAAGTCCTCTTCTTCTTCCTTTGTTCCTTCAGATAAACCACCAATAATGTATCCTTGTAAGTCGTCCCATGTAATTATTCCCAAAAGATTGCCCCTTTCATCCACAACCACAGCCATCTGTTCCTTACTCTTCTTGAAAACTTCAAAGGCCTTTTCAATGGTGGTAAACTCGGAAAAGAAGTGTATAGGTCTTGTTAATTCTTTTATAGAAGTAGCATGTTTGCTTTGAATTAAGTCAAAAAGGTCCACATACCCAACAATATTGTCCATCTTTCCGCTATATACGGGCAATCTTCTGTATTTGTTCTTTTTCATAATTTCCATTACCCGCTCTATATTTGTGTTTTCTTCTACCATAACCACCTCTTGTATGGGCTTTATTTCTTCTGTTATAAAAATGTACTTTGAGGAAATAATACGCATGGCTATACGAAGGCTTTCTTCTTTTGAAGATATTTCCTCCATTAGTTTAATTAGGTCTTCTTTTTCAAGCTTTTCCTTGTATTTATCCTTTAGAAGGTCCGTTATAAACCTGCTTATGACCCTTGCAAAAACAAGTAGAGGTTTTGTAAAAATTCTTAGCTTGCTGAGTATCCATAGGGATGGGAAGAAAAGCCTTTCTGCGTGTTTTTGATATAAGCTTTTTGGTAATATTTCTCCAAGAAGCAGGGTAAAAATTACAAGGGTGGAAGAAAGTATTACTTCAAAGCCCTTAATAATGGGGAAATACTCCGAAAGCTGTAGCACTGCCAGAGTATAAAAGGTGGAAGCAAAAACTATGCTTATGGTATAGCCAAGCATAGTTAGGGTTATATACTCTTCTGGATTATCATGAAAGTCCTTTAAAAAGTCTTGTTTGGTTCTTCTGTATAGGCTCAAAACTTTTCCTTTATCTACGCTTACAAGGGCTATTTCTGAGCCTGCAAAAAAGGCCTCAAGCAGTATGAAAAAAAGGGTCCCTAAGAGAAAACCTAAGACCTCCATCCTACTATTACCCTGTCTTGGTTAGAATAATCCTTTAGGACAAGGACCTTATAACCCTTGCTTTCAAAAAGCTCTTTTAATACTCCGCCTTGATCATGACCTATTTCAAAGGCAAAAAAGCCTTCTCTTTTGAGATAAATGTCTAAGCTTTCTGCCACCTTTTCATAAACCTCCCATCCTTTTAACCCACCAATAAGAGAATTATAACCTTCCCTTTTTACGCCTTCTGGCAAACTTTCCCACCTTTCTTTGGGTATATAGGGTGGGTTTGAAACTATAAAGTCAAAGGTGATAGGCTTTAAAGCCTCAAAGAGGTCTCCAGCAAAAAGCAGTAGTCTATCATAAACTCCATGCCTTTGGGCATTCCTTTTTGCAAGCCTTAGGGCTTTTATGTTTATGTCGTTGGCTATCATGGTAAGGTTTTCACAATGAAGCAAAAGGCTTATGCTTATGCATCCAGTTCCCACGCCTATTTCAAAACCCCTAAGCCTTTTGTCCTTTGGAAGCCTCTTTAACACCTCCTCCACAAGCACTTCCGTTTCTGGCCTTGGTATTAAAACACCTTCTTCTACATAAAAGCTCTTCCCATAAAACTCCCACTCTCCAAGAAGATACTGAAGGGGATAGCCTTTTTCTAAGGCCTCCAAACCTTCAAAAAAGGCCCTTTCTACTTCTATTGGCACTTCAAGGCTTTCCATAAGGTAAAGCTCTTTGTGGTCTTTATTTAGTAGGTGTGCCAGGAGTAGGGCTTTGTCCCTGAGGGTTGTTTTGCTGGGTTTGGATAGGAGTTCTTTGACCTTCATCCTTTATAAGGGAACCCTTTTTGGAAGGATGGGTTAGGGCAAGGATAATGGCCAAAGCCATGAGGGTAAAACCAAGCCAATAGGTAATCTTTGTAAGTATGGTATCCACACCGCCAGGACCAAAAACACCTTGTCCCATACCGCCAAAGGCACTGCCCACATCCCCCCTGCTCCTTTGCATAAGCACAACCGCTATAAGCAAAAGGGCCACTATAATAAAAAGTGTAAGAAAAAGGTAATACATATCTATAATTATAACTCCAACCTTCCGTCCCTTAGTCTGTATATACGGTCAAAGTAAGTTTTTAGCTCCTCGTTGTGTGTGGCTACCAAAAGGGTGAGGCCTTTCTCTTCCCTTAGCCTTAAAAAGAGGTCAAAGATCCTCTTGCCTTCCGCAAGGTCCAGATTACCCGTTGGCTCATCCGCCAAAAGAAGTTTTGGGTTAAGCATCAAGGCTCTTCCTATAGCTACTCTTTGCTGTTCTCCACCAGAAAGCTGGCTTGGTCTATGTTTTAACCTATGGGTAAGCCTCAAGTATTCCAAAATCTCCATGGCCCTTTCCTTTGGCCTTTCCACGCCAGCAAGCTCACCTACAAGGGTAAGGTTTTCTAAAACATCAAAGTCTTCCAACAGGTAATAAAACTGGAATATAAAGCCTATATGCCTCTGCCTTAACTCCGCCAACCCATCCTCGTCCATATGCGTGATGTTTTTACCAAAAAGGTATATCTCACCTTTTGTGGGCTTTTCAAGGCCAGCTATAAGGTGTAGTAGAGTGCTTTTACCAGAACCAGAAGGCCCCATAAGGCCTACAACTTCTCCCTCAAACACCTCAACGCCAACACCCTTTAGCGCTTCCACCCCTCCAGGATAAACCTTCCAAAGGTCATTAGTATAAAGAACCCTATTCATTCCTCAAAACCCTAACTATACCTTCCCTACTTGCCCTATAGGCAGGTAATAAACTGGATAGCAGGGAAAGAAGCAAGGCACCCAACAATGTGGATATAACATCCCTCATCTCAAAATAAACAGGCACATGGTCCATAAGATAAACATCCGCAGGCACTCTTATTAGCTTGTATTCGTTTATAAAGTAGGCTCCCACAAGGGAAAGTATAAGACCTATAAGAGTTCCAAGAGAACCCAGCATAAGGCCCTGTAGTAGAAAGATAAAAATAACCTGCCTACTTTTTAACCCAAAGGTCCTTAACACGGCAATATCTTTCATCTTGTCCCTTGCCTTCATAAAAAGCAGGCTTGTAATGTTAAAAGAAGCTATCACTATCATAAGCATTAGGACAAAAAATATGCCTACCTTTTCCACCTGAAGGGCGTTAAAAAGGGGCTTGTTAAGGTCTATCCAAGAACGCACTATGGCACCTGGGCCCAAAAGCCTTTCTATTTTGTTTCTTATCTCCTGCGCCTTGTAGGGGTCCCTTAGGTATATCTCATAGCCAGAAAGTTGGTATGAATCACCAAAAAAATCCCTTGCCCTTTTTATATCCATTACAACTGTCGCATAGTCTTGGTCAAAAACACCCTTTTGAAATATGCCTTCCACTACATAGCTCCTCGCCCTTGGCAAAAAGCCAAAGGGTGTTCTCTGTCCCATGGGAGAAAGAAGGAGAATTTCCTCATCCTTTTTAAGCCCTAAAATGTCTGCCAACCCTGCGCCAACGGCCACACCTTCCCTTAGCTTTACACCGTATATCCTATAAGCATCTTCTGGAGTTAAGGCTTTTACGCTTACGCTGGAAATCCTGCCTTCCCTTGATACAAGACCTTGGTATAAGGCTACAGAGTAAACATTTTTTATGCCTTCAATATTCTCTATTTTATCTTTGTAATCCTTATTGGCATCAAGTAGGCTAACAATTATATGGGGTGATGCGGATAGTATTTTTTCTTTTAGCTCATGCTGGAAGCCGGCAAACACTCCCATGGTAAGAAGCAGGGCAGACACTCCAAGGGATACACCCAATAGGGCTATAAAGGATACAAGTTGGGTTGAACCTTTGCCAGATAGTAAAAACCTAATAGAAATCTTAAGAATTGATTTCATAGCCTTTTTAGTTGGTCCAAAATTTCCCTTTGCCTTCTCATAATGTATTGCCTTATCTTTTTCTTTTGACTTTCTTCAAGGTTTATTTTAAAACCAAGCCTTATATAAACATCTTCTTGTCTTCCTATTATATTTTTAAGCTCACCTTGAGCCTTAACAACTCCCTCCTTTGGGAGTTCTACCTCTATATCAAAGACTGTGTGCATCCTTTGTACATCAGAAACTATCTGCATAAGATTTTCCATTATCCTGTTTGCTTCCTCCTTGTGAAGCAAAACACCCACGCCGGACTCGCTTATATCTACAGCCTCCACCTTTAAAACACAGTCATCTCCCAAGCAAAAAGATACATAAACAGGCTCCCTCTCCGTAGGCTGTACCCTTATAAATTCTCTTAGAACTATAGGTGGTGCAGGCACTGGAGAATCAACCTCTAAAACTAACTCATCCCTTATATTACTAAAGACCTTACACAAAAGGAACAGCTCGCCTATTTTTATATAAACTGGGTCTTTTTCGGAAAAAACTTGCTTGAATTTGCACTCTTTAAAATCAAAGCTTATATACCTCTCTTGGGGGGATACCCATCTTACTTTAAGCTTGAGCCTTATTGGTATTTCTTTCCAAGAGGTTATGACTTCATACTCTTTCCCGCTTTTAATATCGTATAAAATCTCTGCAAGCGTCATGGTTTTATTATGCCCTCCTCTGTTATTATTGCCGTTATATTTTCTGGTGGAGTTATATCAAAAGCAAGATGAAGGGCTGGAGAATTCTCTGGAGCTATAGGGATACCTCTTAAAAACTTTATTTCTTCTTCACTCCTTTCTTCTATCTCTATGCTTTCCTCTCCGATAAGGTTCATATCAAAGGTAGATTTTGGAGCAACCACATAAAAGGGTATACCATGGGCTTTCGCCAACACAGAAAGAGCATAAGTGCCTATCTTGTTAGCCACATAGTAATCTTTTGTTATTCTATCTGCACCTACAATAACATAATCCACAAGCCCTTTTTTCATAAGAAAGCCTGCGGTAGAATCGGTTATTATCTTATGTGGTATACCTTCCTTTGAAAGCTCCCAAGCTGTAAGCCTTGAACCTTGAAGATATGGCCTTGTTTCATCCACCCAAACAAAGATATCCTTATTGGCATAGTAGGCAGACCTTATGACTCCTAAAGCTGTACCCCATCCTGCGGTGGCCAATGCTCCAGTATTACAATGAGTAAGTATTCTTGCCCCTTTATGTATTAACTGCTGGCCTATCTCACCCATCCTCTTGTTTGCTTTGTAGTCTTCTTCCTCTATTGCCCTCGCTTCCGCCTCCAAGTCTTTACCTTCTTCTAAAGCCCTTTTCATTCTATCCAAAGCCCAAAAGAGATTATAGGCCGTAGGCCTCGTATTTTTAAGTGTTTCATATACCACATAAGGATCCTCACCGGCTTTGACCCCCAAAAGAAAGCCGTAGGCAGCCACACAACCTATGGCAGGAGCACCTCTGACTGCCATATCCTTGATAGCTTTTGCCACATCTTTGTAATTATCAAGCCTAAGCCACACTTCCCTTTCTGGTAGTTTTCTTTGATCGAGCAGTAAAATAGCATCACCTTCCCATTGAAAGGCCTTTACTTCCATCGTTAAATATTTTACATATATTTCAAAAAGCTAAAGAGAGAAGCACCCCTCCTATGAGGTCTAAGATTTTATCTTTTGGTCTAAAGGCTTGGGAACGTGAGCTTAGCACTTATTGTCATCATGGCTTGTTATTTTTCGGATTTTTGAAACAGCCTCACAACATATTGACAAATTCTTTAATAGTTATAACTTATAAACACTCAATTACCTTTCAGGAGGCATGGCATGTACTATGTGGCGGAGGTCATAAACGAGGAATGCACCAAGTATAACTGTAAGCAGTGTACTCTATTTTGTCCAGAACCAAACACTCTCATGTACACAGACGAGGAGCATCATGCATACGTTGTCCAAGATAGGTGTAAGGGCTGTGCCTTATGCGTTTATGTATGCGTGAACCTCTTAAAAAGAAACGCCATACACATGGTAATGCCCGAAGTACATGCAGAAAGATAAAATTTAAGGAGGTAAGGCATGGCAACCTTAGGACCAAGCGGTTTTTCACCTTATCCTGTGGCAGTTTACGAAGGTGTTTTGAACCCGCCACCAGGAAAGGCACTTCTTTTCAATGAAGTGGTTGATGAAGAAATAGCTATGAGAGAGGCCGCAAAGGCTATGCTAATAAGAGAAAACCCCACTATATTCCCAGGACCTCAGGTGCTTTATGCATGGAACGAGGAGGCAAAAGAAAAAGCAAGACTAGTTAAAAAGATGGCAGAAGTTCTTGATGCAAAGATTATTCCCATGTATGACTACAGGCCCAAGTATCCAAAGATAAACCCAGCTGTTGAAATAAACCCTAACCATCCAAACCTAACCATTTGGCATAACAACATAAAAGCCTGTATATTCATAGGAGTTCATTGCCACTATGCCAATGTAGCCCTCAAGATAATAAGGGCAGAAACGGATTGCTTTACCATAGCTATGTGTGGTATGGACGGGCATGAAGATGCCATGATAACCTTGAGAGACCAGCATTTAGAAGAGCTTGAAAGGTTTATAAAAATAGCCCAAGAGGTAAAGAAAGAGCTGGGGAAATGAAGGCTACACTCTTTACTTACCAAGACTACCTGAACCTTGAAGAAGACAAAAGGTATGAGGTTTTGGAAGGGGAGCTTATAGAAATGCCCGCACCTAGTACTGTACATCAAAAAATCATTTGGAAGCTTTCCCGCTTTTTTATGGTTTATCAAGAGGAAAAAGGCCCTGGAGATTTTTATCTCTCTCCCGTGGATGTTATCCTTGCTGAGGATGTGGTGGTCCAGCCAGATATAGTTTTCATATCAAAGGATAGGCTTGATATAGTCAAAGATAAAGGCATATTTGGAGCTCCAGACCTTGTGGTGGAAGTGGTATCTCCAAGCACCTTTAAAAAGGATACAGAAGACAAAAGAAGGATATACGCCCAGTTTGGCATTAAAGAGTTTTGGCTTGTCTTTCCAGAGGAAAGGGGCATTGAGGTCTTGGAGTTAAAAAATGGTGTGTATGAGGTTGTTTCCTACGCCTTTGAAAAGGGCAAGGTATGTTCTAAGATTTTGGAAGGTCTTTGCATAGAGCTTGAGGAGGTTTTCCTATGACCTTTCTCAGCTTGTTTTTTATAGTATTTTTCACATCTTATTTAAAAATCCTGCAAGGAGGTAGCTATGCAAACAGTTAAGGAGCAAGGCATAATATACAACAGGGCAGGGCAAAGAGTAGTTTCGCCAGATTATCTGCTTTTTGAAGCACCAAGGACAAAACACTTTATGACAGGTTCAGAGGCGGTTAAAGAGGCGGTAAAGAGGGCCTCTGTGGACGCATCCGTTTCATACCCAATTACTCCACAGTCAGAAGCTGCACACCTTATAGGCGAGTTATGGGTTGAAGGTTATGTAGGCGTTTACTTTAGAGGCGAGTCGGAGTTTGGTGTTATGTCCGAAGTGGCAGGCTGTGCCTTGGCTGGCGCAAGGACCATAACAACCACCTCTGGACCTGGTACCCTAAGAGCCTTTGAAAACTTTCCCATGTGGGCCGGTACAAGAATACCAGTTCAGCTGGTCCTTATGGCAAGAGGTGTAAATGCTCCCCTTTCTATACAGCCAGATAACCTTGAGGTAGGCTTTCTCCTTGATACAGGTTGTATGATATGGTATGCGGAAAACGCTCAAGACCTCTTTGACATGATACTGGCAGGCTTTGTAGTGGCAGAACAGCCTTCCGTGCATGTGCCAATTATAACAGCCGTTGACGGCTTCTTTGTATCTCACACAAGGGAAGCCATAATGCTTCCTCCAGACGATATAGCTCTCCCACCATACAATCCTTACAGGGCTCCCATGCCAGTTATAGATGCGGAAGTACCACCGGGAAGGTTTTTAAGAGACCCCTTTGTAATGAAGTCTAACTATATATCCTACGCCACTCATGCCAGCTGGCAATGGGAGGTAAGGGCTGCCATTGAAAGGTCAAGGCCTTTTGCGAAACACTACTTGAGAGGCCTCACGGAGGAGTTTGGGGACCCAGAGGCAGACATCGTATTTGTGGCATGCGGTACTGCGGCAGCGCAGTCAAAGGAGGCGGTAAGGCTTCTTGAGGATGAAGGAGTAAAGGCAAGGGTGGTTAAACTAAAGACCATAAGGCCCTTCCCCATAGAAGAACTAAGGCAGGCCGTAAAGGGTGCCAAGTATATATTCGTTCCAGAGTTTAACGTGGTTGGCTGGCTTGAGAGAGAGGTAAGAAGGTATCTCTACGGGCATTCTGATGCGGAGATAATAGGTTCTCCAAGGGTTGCAGGTGGTATGACCATGCCAGCGGAAGTGATAGTAAAAGAAGTTCTCAAACTAACTGGAAAGGAGGTAAAACATGTCATATAAGATTTACGAAATAAACGAGGAATTTTTGGATGTGATGCCCCAAGAAATTAAGGACCTCCAGTTTAAGGCCACATGGGGCAATCCCAAAAGGGGAGTTATGGACCTCCCTTACTCCAAGGAGCTCATAGAAGAGCACTCACTTTGTGCGGGATGTCCAGAATCTATGGCTTTGAGGTATATTCTTGCCTCTTTGCCAAATCCAGAGGACACCATAATAGTAAACTCTACGGGATGTACCTCTTTGGTCTTTCCTCACATAGCCCTTCACACAGTTCACTCCCTCTTTGGAAACCAGAATGCGGTAGCCTCTGGCATAAAAAGGGTCCTTGAGTGGAGATTTCCGGACAAGGTAAAGGATGTGGTGGTGCTTGCAGGAGACGGTGCCATCGTTGATATAGGTTTGGATTGCACCCTTCAATCCTTCTTTAGGCAAGAAAAGATTACAACCATCTGCTTTGACAACGAGGTCTATGCCAACACGGGCGGTCAGGAAAGTGGTATGACCGTAAAGGGCCACGTTTTTAAGATGGCTCCAAAAGGTAAACAATGGGACAAAGTTCCCATGTGGCAACTTGCCATAGACTCTGGCTGCCACTATGTGGCAAGGCTGACTGTGTCTTCTCCCAAAAGGGTAGAAACGGTAATAAAGAAGGCCATATATGTGGCAAGAGAGGTGGGACCAACCTACGTGCATCTTTATACTCCTTGCATACTTGAAATAGGCCTTAACTCCGATGATGGCCTTGATGAGATGAGGCAGAGGGATAAGGAAAGGTTTGCCTTCTTTGAGTATATGACGGATGCAGCAAAGGAGGTCATTGAGCGCAAAAAAGAGGAGGGCTTACTATGATAAGAAAAAGGGTCAATATACGTATGCCAGCCCTTGGTGGGCAGGGTGCAGTCACTGCGGCCCATATAATAGCCACTGCGGCGGACTACGAGGGCTATTACGCCGTTTCTAACCCTTTCTTTGGAGCAGAGAAGAGGATGGCACCAGCGGAAAGCTACGCCCGTATAGGTGTAGAACCCATATACGACAGGGGTGAAGTGGTCTATCCGGATGTGATCATGGTCTTCCACCCACAGGTTATCACCATGGGCAAGTCCTACACCATGCCTTTCTACTCCGGCATAAAGAGAAAGGGCCTTATTATCATAAACACGGAAGAGGACCTTCTTACAGAGGAAGACAAGGAAAGGCTTGAAGAGCTTGAGGTTAAAGTCTTTAATTTCCCAGCTACCAAGTTCGCCATAGACATTGCAGGCACAGAGCTTTCTACCAACATGGCGATGATAGGAGCCCTCTTTGGTTGTATAGGTGCGGTGGGTATAGAAGCTATAGAAGAGGGTATAAAGTCAAGGTTTTTAAAGAAGTTTGTGGCCTCTGGTGGAACGGCCTCTCTGGACTCCGCTTTGGAAAGGAAGTTTAAGAAAAAGCTTGAGCTTATAGAAAAGAACCTCAACACGGCAAAGGCTGCCTATGAGCTTGCTCAAAAATGGGCACAGGAACAAGGCTTAGAACCCTTCTTACCACCACCTCCTAAGAAAGTGGCGGTTTAATCGGGGCTTTTGCCCCTTTTAAAATTCTTTTTTTAAATCTTAAGCTTTTTTAGCAAGGTGGTAAATATATCCAGGGCAATATGAAAGATTTCAGATATGACCACACCAAGAGCAAAATAAAAAGTTTCTTCTCTTTTTGCTAAGTAAGATAAAAGGTCAAAAGGGTCAAAGGTCAAAAGAAGGTCTTTTATATAAGGCATGTACTTAGAGGATAGGCCTAAAAGCACAAAGTATAAGAATATAAAAACCACCGCTAAGTAGCTAAACCTAAGCAATGTACCCAAAACTGGAATATGAGAAGAACCTCTATGTTTTGAAAAGGATTGATAGGGCTTCCATATAAGCCTTAGTTTTTTCCATCTTTTTGAGGGTTTGGATTGTGGAAGGTCCAGGTCTGGCGATAAAAGGAAGGTGCCAAAGATATAACCAAGGGTAAAGGGAATATAAAACTCTTTTGGTGTATAGTATAGGCATAAGGGCAAAGCCAAGAGGTTGATATAATCGTGGCTTTTTCCAAGAGCCATTTACTCCTCCACATCTACTAACAGAAGTGTTTTTGACCTTCTTCTGTCCAACTGATAGACAACTCTCCTTGGTTTGTTCTCCATTGTCAAAAGCTTGTTATTAAGCGCAGTGTCCCAAGAAAGGAAATAAAAATCTCCAGCCTTCAATCGCATCCTATCCCTATCGCTTAGTATGTTTAAGTTTAATGGTTCAGACAAGAAGTATGGTTCCGGAAAACCTTCACCAAAAGGTTCAAGCTCTGCCAAAGTTTGGTAGATTTCCTGCCCAATCTTTCCTAAAGGCAGCTCCATATCTATATAAACTTTTCCTTCGCTTATAGGCATCTCTACAAAAACTGCTTTTGCTTCTTTTTCAAAGTCTTGAATTTTATCTGTCTTTATAGTAAAACCTGCTGCGCTTGAATGCCCTCCCCATTTTATAAAGAAGTGGGATAACTTCTTTAAAGGAGTGTATACATCCATGCCATCTATACCTCTAACTGAAGCAGTGGTGTATTCCTTTCCTACGGACAGCACAATAACAGGCTTAGAAAAGGAACTGGCAAGCCTTCCAGCCACTATACCAGCCACACCACCAGCTCCTTCTTCCAGTTTTACAATGATAAGGCTATGTTCTTTTTGATGCTCTGCCTGTTCCAAGGAGACTTCAAAAGCCCACTGGCTTAGTTGCCTTCTTTCTTGGTTGAACCTTTCTATCTTTTCTGCTAAAAGCTTTGCTTTCTCTTCCTTTTTTTCAAGAAGGATTTTTAAAGAAGGGTAAGGTGTAGATACCCTGCCGGGGGCGTTTAGCCTTGGTGCAAGAGAAAAGGCTATATCCTTTGAAGTTACTTCTCTTATACCAGATTTCTCCATAAGAAGCCTTATACCAGGTGCTTCAAAGCCTCCTTTAAGTATATAGTTAAGAAGCTTCATACCATTGGACACTATTATTCTATTTATAGAGTTCATAGGCATCACATCCGCCACCGTTCCAAGGCAGGCAAGATGTAAATAGTCCCGCACATCAACATCAATCTCCAAGGCCCTTCTTAGAAGGGCAGCCATATAGAAGGCCAAGCCAGAAGAAGATATTTCTTTTAACTCGCTCACCCTTGGTGAGCTTAATTTGGGATTAACTATTAGAGCTGGTGGCAATCTTTCTCCAGGGTTGTGGTGGTCAAGGACTATGGTGGGTATTTTAGCAAGGCTTAGCTCTTCTATAGCCGTTGTGCCATTGTCTATGGTTATAAGTAGGTCCGCATAGCCCTTCAATTTGTAAATGAGGTCTGGCGTTAGCCCATAACCTCTCTTCCTGGTGGGAAGTATGGGTAGAACTTTGGCTCCAGCCTTTTTTAAAAGGTCGTAAAGTATGGCAGTGCCTGTTATTCCATCCACGTCGTAATCTCCAAAAAGCACTATCCTTTTGCCCTGTATAACAAAAGTCCTTATGATTTCTACCGCTTCTTGTATGTTTGGTATGTCAAAGGGTGGCGCCAAGTTCTTTAATTTACTATCCAATCTTTGAACAACTGCATTTCTGTTTGTGAGTATTTGAGCTTTTAAAGGGCCAAAGGCCCTTATAAGGTCCTCATTGGGCTTTACAACTTCACTAAGTAAAACCCATTCCTTACCAGAAAGTCCTCTCATACTCTCTTTAAAGCTAAAAACTCCTCACACCATTTGGAAATACTCCCAGCACCCATAAATAGAACTACCTTATCTTCAGAAGCTATTTCTTCTATTGCTTCAAAGAGTTCTTCCTTTGTAGGTAAATAGGCACAGCCTGCTTTTTGAGCAAGGTCTTCAGCTTTTATATCATAGATATTCTCTTCGCCCGCCGGGTATATATCAGTAAGAAGGCATTGGTCCGCTTCCCTTAGTACGTCCACAAAGTCCTCAAAAAGATGATAGGTCCTAGAATACCTATGCGGTTGGAATACGAGAAGGATATTTTTATCTGGGTACATTTCTTTAATGGCTTTCAAAACAGCCCTTATCTCCGTTGGATGATGTCCGTAGTCATCGTAAACGGGAATTCCTTTGAAGTAGCCCTTTAGTTCAAGCCTCCTTTCTGCATTCTTAAAGCTTTCAAGGGCCCCCTTTATGCTCTTAAAATCTATATTTGCTTCAAGGCAAACACCAATGCAAGCAAGAGCATTGTATACATTGTGCCTTCCCGGCACGCCAAGATGCACTTCTCCTAAGGACTTTCCCTCATGCCAAACTTCAAAGATATACCTGCCATCCAAGAGCCTAAGGCTTTTTGCAGCTACATTTGTTTCTCTTTCTATGCCATAACCTATAACCCTCCTGTGGGTCCTTTGGGCAATCTCTCTACAGCTTGGGTCATCCATGTTTAGGACCACAAAGCCATAAAAGGGGACTGCGTTGGCAAACTTCAAAAAGGCTTCCTTTATGTCCTCAAGGTCCCTATAAAAGCCTATGTGTTCTTTATCTATGTTGGTTATGACGGCCACCGTGGGCAAAAGCTTTAGAAAGCTACCATCGCTCTCATCTGCTTCAGAGATAATTAGCTTATCTTTGCCCAGCTTGGCGTTGGAGCCAAGGCTTTGAAGCACACCGCCTATAAGAACGGTAGGGTCATAACCAGCCCAATGGAACACATGGGCTATCATGGAGGTGGTTGTGGTCTTCCCATGGGACCCGCATACGGCTATGCCCTCACCAAGCCTAAAAAGTTCTGCAAGCATCTCTCCCCTCGGTATTACAGGTATGCCAAGCTCCTTTGCCTTTTTTACCTCTGGGTTATCCTCCGAGACGGCGGAAGAATAGACCAAAACCTGCGCACCCATCACGTTCTCTTCCTTATGCCCTATAAAGACCTTTGCACCTTTTTTTCTCAAAAGCTCAATGTTTTTGTTTTCTCTTATGTCCGAACCGGAGACCTCATAGCCCATATCAAGGAGTATTTGGGCTATACCGCTCATGCCTATGCCACCTATACCCACAAAGTGGAAGCTCCTGACCCTTTCCCTGAACATTGGGTATATTATATACTTTGGCAGTGTCCGTAGCTCAGCTGGATAGAGCGTGGGTCTCCGGAACCCAAGGTCGGGGGTTCGAGTCCCCCCGGACACGATCATACCCACACACCGGGCAACCTATAGCCACAGTGGGGACACGAGCCTTCTTTAAGGTGGTTCTTTGTCCTGTAGCCTATTCTCTCTATCACCTTTTTACCACAGTTTGGACAGTAGGTAGATTCAAGGTCCTCTTGCCAGTAGTTGCCCACATAGACAAAGTTTAGGCCCTCTTCCCTTCCTATCTCATAGGCCCTTTTTAGCTTTTCTATGGGTGTGGGCATAAGGTCTGCCATCTTATAGGCTGGGAAGAAGCGGGATATGTGCCATGGTATATCCCTTGATAGGCTTGCTATAAATCGGGCTATTTCCTTTATTTCCTCCTCAGAGTCGTTATAGCCCGGTATGAGAAGTGTGGTTATCTCTATCCATATGCCTTTTTTGAAAGCATACTCAATGATCTTCAATACAGGCTTTAGCCTTGCTCCGCACACCTTTCTATAAAACTCATCGGAAAAGGATTTTAGGTCTATGTTCATGGCGTCAAGGTATGGAAGGGCTATGTCTATGGCCTCTTCTGTCTCATAACCGCTGGTTACAAAGACATTTCTTATGCCATTCTCCTTTGCAAGCTTCATCACATCAAAGGCAAACTCAAAGAATATGATAGGCTCATTGTAGGTGTAAGAGATGGAGGGTGTTTTGTAAAGCTGAGCCAGTCTTACAAGCTCCTGAGGGCTTATAGGCTCTCCAAAGACTTTATAGTTATTATTCTGAGGATATTGGGAGATCTCCCAGTTTTGACAAAACTGGCAGGAGAAGTTGCAACCCACCGTGCCAATAGAGAGACTATAGGTGCCAGGAAGGAAGTGATAGAGGGGCTTTTTCTCTATGGGGTCTATGTTTATGGCGGAAACAAGGCCATATACGGTAAGGTAAAGCTTTCCTCCCCTGTTTACCCTCACACCACACTTCCCATACTCACCCTCACCCAAAACACACCTCTGACTGCAGGCCTTACATAGGACCTTTTCCTCCTTTTCTTCGCTTAGCCAAGCCAAGGCTTCCATAGGGTTAAATTTATAGCTATGAGGGTAAGAAAACCAGCAGTGGCAGGCTACTTTTATCCTTCTGATAGAAAAAGGCTTGAGGAGTATGTGGACAGGCTGATGGATGAAAAGGTGGAGGTAGAGGGAAGCCTTAGAGGCCTCATTGTGCCTCATGCGGGCTATGAGTGTTCTGGGATTGTGGCGGGCAAGGTCTATGCCCTTTTGAAAAACAGGAGTTATAAAAGGGTAGTCCTTGTGGGACCTTCTCACTTTGTGGATTTTAACGGCTATTCCTTTGGAAGCTTTCATGCCTTTGAAACTCCCCTTGGAAGGGTAGAAGTGGACCATCTTGCCTTAAAGGACTTTCCAGAAGAAGCCTTTTGGGACATGCCACACCTGTATGAACACTCCCTTGAGGTCCAACTTCCATTCCTCCAAAGAACTCTAAAGGATTTTTTGCTTGTGCCTGTGGTCTACGGCAGGGTTGAGGCAAAAAGGTTAAAAGAACTTTTGGACACACTCTGCGATGAGAATACCCTCTTTGTTATAAGCTCGGACCTTAGCCACTACTATCCCGATGAGATTGCAAGAAGGATAGATGCCTACTGCCACAGGTGGATCCTTGAAGGAAAGGAGGAGCTTAAAAAAGGATGTGAAGCCTGTGGAAAGACAGGAATTGAAGGTGCCTTGCTCTACGTCAAGGAAAAGGGCCTAAAGGCCAAACTTGTAGACTATAAGACCTCTGCGGAGACATGCGGGGACGATAAAAGGGTAGTAGGTTATGGTGGTTATGTTTTTACTTCATAATGTAATAAAGCATAAGAGGATAGTCCAATCCAAAGCCTTGAAGGTCCTCCTCCATAAGCCTTCTTAAAAGGCCTCTTTTTTCCTCCATGTAAAATACCCTTGCCTTTGGCACGCCTGCCAGCTCCTTTGCCCTCTTTATAGCATCCTGAAGGTTTCCAAGCTCATCTACAAGGCCAAGGTCTTTTGCCACCCTTCCCGTAAAGACTCTACCGTCGGCTATCTCTCTTAGCTTCTCTTCCGATATCTTTTTAGACCTGTACTTTAAAATGGCTTGTAGGAATTGGTTGTAGGCATCCTGTATGGTGTTCTGAAGATAAACCTTTTCTTCTTCCGTTAGTTCTCTAAAAGGTGATAGGGTATCTTTAAACTTGCCCGTCTTTATGGCCGTGGTCTTTATACCAAGCCTTTCAAGAAGGACCTTTAGCTCTGTGTGCTGGACTATGACGCCTATGCTTCCTGTAATGGTGCCAGGGTTGGCAAAGATAACATCCGCGGGCGCCGATATGTAATAACCCCCAGAGGCGCACACATTACCCATAGAAACCACAAGGGGCTTTCCAGAAGTTTTAAAGTCCTCAAGGGCCCTGTATATCTCCTGAGAGGCACCTACCGACCCACCAGGGCTATCTATCCTAAGCACCAAGGCCTTAACGCTTTCATCCTCTTTTGCCTTTTGAATCTTCTCCACTATCTTATCCGGCTCTATTATGGCACCCTTTACCTTTATGACTGCTACCCGTTCTCCAACTGGAAGCCTTGACAAAACCGAACTCAAAAAGCCAAGCACCATTAATATTATTACAAAGATAAAAAGTCTTTTAAGCCACTTTTTCATGCCTCTTCTCTCTTAGTAGCCACAGTGCAAGAACTACAGAGAAGATTATCATACCAAGGGCTACAAGCTGGTTCCATGTTAGGCCTATGCCGGGAATGGGAGGTGTGACACCTCTGAAAAACTCAAGGAAAAACCTAAGTGAGCCATACAAAAGGGTATAAAAGGCAAATACAAAGCCGTCAAAGGGCTTTTTCCTGTAGGCCAATAGGAGAAGTATAAAGATCAAAAGCAGGCCTATAAACTCCATAAGCTGGGTAGGGTATAGGGGCATGTAAGGTGGTGCTACCGCACCGGGTGGAAAGACCACATAGAAGAAGGGAAATTTGTCTGTAAAGTGAATGCCCGGCAAGGTAGAGCCATCCACAGGAAAGGGCTTCCCATAGCAACAGCCTGCAGAGGTGCAACCGAGCCTTCCTATGGCGTGGGCTATGCTCAATGCGACCACTGCCATGTCCGCCGTTTTCCAAAAGGGTAGTCTGTATTTTAATATGCCTATGAGAGCGCCTAATATGCCACCAAAAAGGCCACCAAAAAAGTCCATACCACCGTTCCATATACTAAGCACGTCCATAAGGCCTTCTATCTGTTCCGGATGCTCTATCACATAAGATAGCCTTCCACCCACTATGCCAAGCAGTAGAGCAAAGAGGAGTGTGTTCTCCACATGGTTTGGGTTTAGGCCTTCCCTTTTGGCAAGCCTAAGAAGGAGCCAGTAGGCTATTAGGACACCAAGGGCCACAAGCACGCCATAGGTGTATATCTTTATGCCGAATATTTCAATAAGTATGGGATACATGGCTAAAATTTTAAACTATCCACCGTAAGAAGAAGGCTAAAGCTTTCTCCCTCTACCTTTATGGCCTTGGCATAGCCTTCCCTTGACCAATCAAGGTAATTGAGCTTTAAGGTTCTGTTTTTCTTTGTATCGTAGAATTCCACAAGGCTTAACTTCCCATCCTTGAATATATACTTTGTCTTATACACACCATCATCCCTTTCAAAGGCAACGCCGGAAAGCCCACAGCTAAGCTTTTCATCACCTCTTATTACTTTGCCGAAGATAAGGCCATCTGGGTTTATCGGAAGGTCAAAGCACACACCACTCAAACACAGATTGTTTAGGCTAAACTCCAAAACTCTACCTTCCCCACTTATGGTAAACTTACCCTCCGTCTTTTGAACTTGCACCGGTATGCGCAAAAAGCCTTGTCTTAGAGAAAGGCTGGCTTGGTAAGAAGAGGGAGCGGACTGTTCTAAATAGGATTTCTTTATACTTTCTCCCTCGGGACATACAGTAGGAGCGCAGGCGGACAAAAAGAAGAGAACTAACCCACCAAAGGCTATTTTTCTAACCATGCTTCAATTATAAACTTACTGAAGCATATAGTCAAAGTTTACCTTCCAAGTTTTTCCACTGTCATCCTTTATGTAAAGGTTGATAGAATACAGACCACTTTCACCCATCTGGAACCATCCCCCAAAGTTATCACCGTACTGGTGAGGATACTTGTGAAGCTCTCTTCTTTGAGCCCTCAATATGGGAGACCTTACCTCCGCCTCTACCTTATAGTTTGACAGGTAAACTATCTTATCTCCTTCCTTCTTCCATATGGCTACGGCAAGATGGTGAGTGTCATACCTTTGAGGTGTTCCGTTGTGCTTTTCCAATAGTGCATAGGCTCTTGGAAAGCTCTTTTTTAACTCTTCAATGCTAACAATTCCAATGCTCACGTTAAAATCCTTTAGCTTTTTGGTAAGTGGTGTTTTGATAAGCACGCTGTCCTCTTGGGCAAAGGCAAGGCTTAAAAGGATAAAAAGATAGGTCAGGTATCTAATCATTTTCCCTACCTCCTTTAAGTAAATCTTAAGCTATGGAAATTAAAGAAGCAATTAGACTTATTTTAGAAATGAATAAGCGTATCTTATATTCCTATGCGTATAAACCTTCTTCCCGATGATGTAAAAAGTAGGATAGCATCTGGAGAGGTGATAGAAGGCCCAGCAGAGTGTGTAAAAGAGCTTATGGAAAATGCCCTTGATGCAAGGGCTAACAAGGTGGAAGTGGAGATAGTAAAAGGAGGAAAAAGGTATATAGGCGTAAGGGATAACGGTATTGGGATCCCTTCGGAGGATATAAAAAAAGCTATTCTAAGTGGTGCCACAAGTAAGATCCGATCCTTAGAAGACTTGCAAAGTATAAACACATACGGCTTTAGGGGTGAGGCGCTTCATGCCATTTCGTTGGTCAGTAGGTTTATATTGAGGTCCAGATTTTATCAAGAAGAGGTAGGCAGGGAGATAAGGGTGGAGGGTGGAAAGGTGGTATCAGAAAGGGAAGTGGGCATGCCTGTAGGAACGCATGCGGAGGTTTATGACCTTTTTTACAATCTACCTTTGAGGAGGGCCTTTTTGAAAAAGGAAGATGTAGAAAGAAAAAGAATCTATAACCTTTTTAAGGCACTTGCCTTGGCCAATCCATCTGTATCCTTTAGGCTTGAGGCAGAAGGTAAAGAAGTTTTTAATTTTAAAGCTGTCAAGGACCTAAAGGATAGGGTGGAAGAGGTCTTTGAAGAAAGGTTTGAACACCTAAGCGGAGAAGATGGTCCCTTTAAAGTTGACCTGTTTTTGTCCGATGGAGCAAAAGGGCTTTTCCTTTTTGTAAACAATAGACCGATCAGCAATAGGAGCCTTACAGAATATATTAAAAGGTCCACTGGAAAGTGGAAGGCCTGCGTATGTTATATTCAAACACCTCCTTACCTTCTTGATGTAAATATCCATCCGAAAAAGACGGAAGTAAAAATACTACGGGAAGGTAAACTAAAGGAGCTTATAGGAAGGACTCTTCCGAATAGAAACTGGACTGGTATAAGCCTTAAACAAAGCACCAAGGGATATGCCTTGGAGCCGGAGCTTATTGGTATAATAGATAACACGTTAATTGTGGCAAAGTATGGCGACTACCTTTACTTTTTTGACCAACACCTTTTGGCGGAAAGATACAATTATGAGGTTAGAGGTTTGACAGCACAAAAAGCCTGCAAAGCATCCATAAGAGCGGGGGACAAGATTGATGAAAAGATGGCCAAAGATTTAATTAAAAGTTGGCTTAGCTTTGAAAACAAGGAGGTATGTCCTCATGGAAGACCCTTATATCATAGAATATACCTTGGCGACCTTTACAAAAAGCTTGGAAGGGAATACTGATGCTTGCAAAGAGGATAATACCTTGCCTTGACGTGGATAGAGGAAGGGTTGTAAAGGGTGTAAGGTTTTTAAACTTGGTGGATGCAGGAGACCCTGTAGAGGTGGCAAAGGTCTACGAAGAACAGGGAGCAGACGAGCTTGTCTTTCTTGACATTACGGCCTCTGCAGAGGGAAGGAAGACAACCCTTGAGGTGGTAAGACGTGTAGCGGAAGAAGTCTTTATGCCCTTTACCGTAGGTGGGGGTATATCAAGCCTTGAGGATATGAGAAAACTTCTTGAGGCTGGTGCGGATAAGATATCCATAAACACCTCCGCCGTTAAGAACCCAGAGCTTATATACGAAGGTGCCAAAAGGTTTGGTTCTCAATGCATAGTGGTGGCCATAGATGCAAAAAGAAAAGGAGATTCATGGGAGGTATACATTCATGGTGGAAGGACTCCTACTGGCCTTGATGCCATAGAATGGGCAAAAAAAGCAGAAAGCCTTGGAGCTGGTGAAATCCTTCTTACCTCTATGGATAAGGATGGGACAAAATCTGGTTATGATTTAGAGCTAACAAAGGCTATAGCAGAAGCCGTTAGGATTCCCGTCATAGCCTCCGGGGGAGCTGGGAGCATGGAACACTTTTACGAAGCCTTTACCTTTGGAAAGGCTGACGCTTGCCTTGCCGCATCCCTCTTTCACTTTAGGGAGATAGAGATCCCAGCTTTAAAAGCCTATCTATATTCAAGGGGTATTACGGTAAGGATGTAAGTTTAAAATATTTAGTTAAATGAGACTGCTAATACTTGCCTCTGAGTCCAAAAGAAGAGTTCAAATACTTAGCATGCTTGGCTTTAAGTTCCTTGTTATACCTTCCTATGTGGAAGAAAGGCATGAGGGTAATCCACTTCTCACTGCCAGAAGGCTTGCCTTCAAAAAGGCCTTCACCGTTTGGAAGGATTATAAGTTTGCCACCGTTCTTGGTGCAGACACCATAGTGGTCCTTGGTAAAAGAGTTCTTGGAAAGCCAAAGGACAGGGAGGAAGCCAAGGAAATGCTAAGAAGCCTCTCTGGAAGGTGGCACAAGGTCATAACGGGTGTGTGCGTCATATCTCCCAAGGGTAAGATAAGCTTTCATGATATAGCATGGGTAAAGTTTAGAAAAATGGATGAAAAGGAAATAGAAGAGTATGTTAGCAGTGAAGAGCCTATGGACAAGGCGGGGGCCTATGCGGTGCAAGGCATGGGAGCAAGGTTTATAGAAAAGATAATAGGAGACTTTTACACTGTTATGGGCCTTCCAGCCTCCAAGACTTATAGGGTATTAAAGGATGTTCTGGATTAGTTTGCTTTTGGTTTTTATAAGCGGTTGTGCCTCTGTGATGAGCCAAGAAGACAACAAAGTGGATGTGGGTGGTGGCTTGCAGATACAGATAAAGCATAGAAACTATTGAGCCATGGCTTGCGAAAGGCTAAAGGAGGTGGAAGAGAGGATAAGGCTTGCCTGTGAGCGTGCAGGAAGGAAAAGGGAAGAGGTTTTACTTTTGGGGGCATCAAAGGGCGTCCCTCCAGAAAGGCTAAGGGAATTTTTTAACTGTGGCCTTTCTACCTTTGGTGAAAACAGGGTTCAGGAGTTTTTGAAAAAGTGGGAAAGCCTAAGGGACCTGTCTATAGATTGGCACTTTATAGGAAGGCTACAGAGCAACAAGGTAAAGTACATAATAGACAAGGTGAACCTCATACACTCCTTGGACAGGGATAGCCTTTTGGAGGAGATAGAAAGGAGGGCAAAGGCCATAGGGAAGGTGCAAGGGGTGCTTATAGAGGTGAATGTGGGTGGCGAAGAGACAAAGGGTGGTGTGGAGCCAAAAGAGTTAAAGGCCTTTTTTGAAAGATGCCTGAAGGCGGAAAATATAAAGGTGCTTGGCCTTATGTGCATACCACCCTACAGAGAGGACCCACAGGAGGTAAGGCCATACTTCTCTCTTTTGAGAAGGCTAAAGGAGGAGCTTGAAAGGGAGTTTGGAGTTTCTTTACCACACCTTTCCATGGGCATGTCCCATGACTTTGAAGTGGCAATTGAAGAAGGGGCCACTATTGTAAGGATAGGGACTTTACTCTTTGGAGAGAGATCTTAAATATACCTCTCTTATGGGGAAGGGTATCTTTATGCCTTCCTCTTCATACCTTCTTTTCAATCTTTTTATAAACTCATGCCTGAGTACATGCTGGCTTGGAACATCCTTTGCTCTTAGAATCACGTTAAAGTTTATGGAAAAGTCGCCGAAGGCCGTATACCTTATGAAGGGTTCAAAGTCTGGCACTGCACCCTCCACCTCCTTTTGCACCTCCTTGGCCACCTCTATGGTTATCCTTTCTACCTTTTCAAGGTCGCTGTCGTAAGAGACGCCCACGGGGACAATCACTGCCAGTTCGCTGTCTGGCTTGTGAAAGTTTATAACTATGGAGGAGGAAAGCTTGGAGTTTGGCACGATTATAAGGTTGTCGGAGGGCTGTCTTATGACCGTATTCCTCCATGTAATATCTTCCACAAAGCCCTCCTCACCGCCTTCCAGCCTTATGTAGTCTCCCACCTTTATCTGTCCTGAGGCAAGCACATAAAAGCCAGCAAAGAGGTTTTCAAGTGTATCCCTGAGGGCCAAGGCCACAGCCAAGCCTCCCACACCAAGGGCCGTAAGTATGGGGGTTATGGCTATACCTATCTTGTCTAAGGCTATTATCACACCTACCAAAAGCACCAAAACCTTAGAAGCTTGCACCACAAGGGAAACGGCCGGCATCTCTTGACGGTAGCGGTTCATATACATTCTTAAAAGGAGGGCCACAAGCCTAGAAGTAAGAAGGGAAAGAGAAAGGATAAAGACCACCCAAAGGGCCTTATCTTTTATGAGCCTAAGGCTTACAGGAAGCTTTAATTCTTCTGAAAGTATGTATAGGACAAAAAGAAAAGACCACAGGGTTGGAACAAACTTGAAGATGTCCCAGTAGAACCTTAGCCTCTTTAGGAAAAGCCTTTCTATAAAGAGGACGAACAAGGGGACAAAGAGGAGGCCTATCAGAGGAAGGTATTGCTTTATCATAAGAGGGAATTATAAGGCAAATGCGCTGGATGAGAAATTAATCAAGCAACGGTGATGCCATTATCCCTTTTTGTTAAAAATAAATGAGACAAGAAATGTAGTGGCGGGTCTTGGGCTCGCCAAATGTTTTATAATCTGGCAGGTTTAAAACCTGCCACTACAAAGGACGAATTTCTCGCTCCACGTAAATATTTTGAAAATAATTGAAACAAAAGATGAGGATGGAAGAAATTGGCTTGCCATCACTTGCACCTTTGAAAAAAATAAATTAGACAATTAAACACGTAGGATGAGAAATTAACAAAAGAATGGGCATGCTACTATCTTCTCTGCTAAAAATAAATGAAACAAAAAATGCAGGGATAGAACCAGCCAGCATGGTGTATAAAGAGGATTATAATATGGCGGGCCAAAGGCCCGCCAAAAGCTTTAAGTGTAATTCTTTATTATGATGATGAGGCCTGTGCCTACAAAGACTATGGCCCAAAGGACAACTATAAAGACGGACACATCTCCAAGGTGGTGTTCGGCCTCGCTTGCTTCATAGACCTGTCCCTTTGGCCTTCTTCCTGCTTGGTATGCCATCCACCAAGCGTAGGCATAGAGTATAAGGCCTGTGGCTGTAGTTCCAAAGAAGAGCAAGGGGCTAAGCCACTCAAGGTTCAGCTTGTAGTCGTATATGGAGTAGCCAAACCTGGCTGTGGAGGCCACGCGTAAGTACTCTCTAAACACGGCCAAAAGCAAAGTGGCAACAACGCCAGCCACAAGGGACGGTATGGCCATTTTTATGGGATTCTTTTGGGCTATAAAGACCATGCCCGCCACAAGCAAAAGGCCAAGCACAGAGAGCAATGTAAATATGCTACCCTTTGCGTTCCAATCGGAGGGCAAGGTGAGTATGTGAAGAATATGGAAGACTATCCAGCCCGCACCACCAAAGATGGCAAGCTTGGTACCAAGCCTTGCAACAAACTCCACATAGTCTTTCTCAAAGTCCTCCCTCTTTCCAAAGTACCAAGCGTACAACATCATAAAAACACCCGTTACGGCCACGGAAGGAAAGACAAGGAGGGAAAGATACCTAAGGGGGTTAAAGGCGTATATGTTCCATCCTGAATGGTTCATGGTGGTGCCACCGGAGGTGTACCACTCTACCCACTTCTCCGGGAATAGGGCTTGGTAATTGACCACATGGATTATAAACCCCACCAAAAGTAAGAATATAAGGCCACCTATGGAGAAAAGGGTGGACATTTGAGATTTTTGTCTGCTAAAGTAGGCAAACCATATGAGGTAATAGCCTATGAGAAGGAAGACTATAAACATGATATACCAGAAGGCGGATAGGTTGGCGGAGGCATACCAAAGGGGGTCGTAGATGACCTGATAGAAGAGCAAGGGAGCCACACCCAAGACTATGGCCAAGGAGACAGAAACCTTTGAAAGCTCAAGCATAGCCCTTGCAAGCCTTTGATGGTTTTCCTCTTTGCGTGTAAAGCCGTATATGGCGTAGATAAGGCCACCTACAGAGGTCCAAACGAAGAGCATATGAAGGGCCCATGTGAGAACTTGGAGTATTTGCATCACCACTGGGAAGAAGGGAGCGCCAGCGGGGTCTGCCATGGCTTTTAGCATGGCGCCCACTTGTTCTGGGGATTGGCCTGCAAAGGCAAGCTTGCCAGCCACCAGCATAAAGCTAAGCACACCCAAAAGGAACCACCTTATAAGGTTTTGGTACACTACCATGCTCATGTCAAACCTCCTTATCTTTGTGCAGATGCTTGCTTTGGTACCTCTATCTTGGCGGAAACACTACCACCCTTAGAGATCATGTCCGCAATGTAGGCAGAGAGGGCTCTAAGCTCCTCATCCTTTCCCACAAAGTAGGGCATGTATGGGGGATGGTTTTGAGGAGTGAGGTAGTTGGCAAGGAAGTTATAAACTGTATCCTCGGAGGTCATGCCTGCAAACTTTTGCCCAAAGGGCCTAAGGCCAGAGCTTCCCGTCACGTTGTGGCATCCAGAGCATTGGAGTATGGCTATAGCCTTTCCTGCCATTATCTTGTTCTCTGGTGTTATGGTCCTTAGACCCTCTGGCACAAAAGGATTGAGCTGTAGAAGGCCCTTTTCCTTTATGGTTTCCGTTTCTGCCTTTATGCCTTTGGCGGGCACATCCCTTGCGATAATCTGATTTACCCATACAAACTCACCGGCCACGTAGGGCTTGCGGATGGTTTCCCTTATCTTCTCTTCTGGATATACACCCAAGAAGAAGATGAGAAGGTATATGGGATAAGCCACATAGGGCTTTGCCACCGTGGGCCTTATGGCGGTTATTACAAAGTGTGCCAAAAGCACTACCAATATGGTAAAGATGAGGGCATAATACCACTTGGGAACTATGCCAGAGAGCATTACAAGGCTTCTTTCTGGAAGGGTGGAAACATACCAAGCAAAGAACATGCTACCAAAGATGAGGCCAGCTATGCCCCAATAGGACATGGTCTTGACTATGCTCTTATAAACATTTTCTGGAAGGTCCTTTTTCATCAAGCTTGCTATCACTATGCCTATGGTTCCAGCTATGGCAAACATAAAGGAGGACCTCATAAGAAGGTGTGGAAAGTAGTTTTTGTTATAAAAAGCATCAAGGATGTTGCCCGTGGCAAACCATTTTTCATGCCCCGGAGATAGCATAAAGGATAGGATGCCAACTATTATGTACATGGTTGCCCAAGAGCCTATGGCAAAGGTCCAAGCAAGCCTTAGCCAACTCCTTTGGTCTATCTTACCCAAGGTGTAAAAGAGGATATAGACAAGGGTGACCTCGGCTATAAACCATATCCATTCGGCAGCCCAAACCCAAACAAAGTTGTGAATAAGGGCCGATATACCCCTTGGGTTTGCCACCGTGGCGGAAAACCATATACCGGGACCTGTTATAGAACCAGAAACGTAGGAGAATACCAAAAGGCCAAGTAAATACTTTTTGATGTAGTCGTAAATTTGTGGAAGGTTCTCTTTATAGGCTTTTGTGGCCAAGTAGGCCAGAAGTATGGATGCTCCTACGGATGTGTGGGAGGCCATCACGTGAATGGTAGCTATGATGGCAATGCTAAACGCACTACCAAAGGTTGGCACATACCACATGGGATAAAAGCCCAGTATGTCCATCGTTGCACCTCCTTGAATTTAACTTTAACTTAAAGTTAATATAACATGATTTTTGTCAATGTCAAGAGGAGGCTGTTTCAAAAATCCACCTTACCTACGGTTATGTTAAAATACCAAGAGATGATAACCATAAGCGCTAAGCTTTTATTCTCAAGCTATCAAGACAAGGAAAAGGTCCTAAACCTCATGAGAATATGGTCCTCAGCTATGAGATATGCTTATAAAAGATTTTTGGAAGGTATGGAAATAAACACTCTAAGAAAGTTAATCCAAGATGTATTTGGACTAAACGCAAGATATTCACACTCAGCCATTGTTAAAGCACAAGCCTTGATGAAATTAAGAAAAGAAAAAGGACAAAGCTTAAAAAAGGTAATCTTTGGTGGAAGAGATAATTTTAGAAAATTGCAAAAAAGACATATAAACGGAAAAGACTATCAAGGATTAAAAATTCAATTCCAAGAGAGGAGAAAAGGCAATCTATACTCCATAGGACAAAAACACTCAAAAGGAAACCAAAACACAAGGATAGAAGTAAAAGAGGATAGGACCTATCTTAGAATAAACACAGGAGAAAGGCAATATGTTTATGCCTTGATAAGTGCGGGGGATAGGATAGAGAAGATTAAAGAGATAGCCTTTTCTGGAAGAGCATATACGGTAGAGCTAAAGCTAAGAGATGGCAATGTGTATGCTTACTTCACCATAGAGGAAGAATATCCACAGATAGAGATAACCAAAGCTTATGGAGTAATAGGCATAGACCTAAACGCCTATCCAAACCACATAGCTTGGACAGAAACGGATGAACGTGGCGGACTTATTTCTTATGGTGAAATACCTATGCCAGAATTGGGAAGTGGCAATAGCAATAAGAGAGACTACTACACATGGATATACGCTCATAAAGTTATAAGCTTAGCCAAAGAGAAAGGAAAGGCTATAGCGGTAGAGAAGTTAAAGATGAAGAAAAACAAAAGAGGGGACTACTCTGGGAGAAAGGTAAGGAGAATACAACACAGCTTTGCTTACAAAAAGCTCTTAGAAAGGATAAAACTACTTGCCAAAAGGAATGGCATAGAAGTGATAGAAGTAAATCCAGCTTACACATCTATCATAGGTATGTTAAAGTATGCACCACAATACATGGTAAGCAAGGATGTAGCTTCTGCCTATGTGATAGCAAGGAGAGGATTGGGACTAAAAGAAAAGGTGCCAAAGAATTATATGGAGCTTATAAAAAGGCTAAGCATAAAAGAGTTGAAAGAGTTAAAAGAGTATGTGAAAGAGAAGGTAAAGAATGCCTATTTGAAAGCTAAACACATAAAGGAGATAGAGAATTTAATAAAAAGCCTTGGGAGTGAGCCATGGAGGATATCTAAGCCACTGGAAGGAACAAGCTTAGATACCCGATTTAATCCATGGCGAGTTCTCAAGGTAGTGGTGCTAACGGCACTCTCTCCTGAGAGGGTCATAAGGGACCTCTCTGTCCTGAAAGATATTCTCTTTCGGGGCTTGTGGGGAGACCCGAAAAGGGCACGAGCTCCTACTGCAGGGGGCGGGGGCGGTGGTCTGTGTGAAAACACAGGCTATTTTTGAAACACCCTGAGAGCCTTAAAATAAAAAATCCAAAATGGAAAGAAAGGCCGGCATACTTCTTCATATAAGCTCACTCCCTTCGGACTTTGGAATAGGGGACCTTGGGCCGAACGCCTACGCCTTTGTGGACCTTATGACCTCCTCTGGCCAAAGCTTATGGCAGGTGCTACCCTTAAACCCAACCCACCAAGCTCATGGAAACTCTCCCTACTACTCCATATCCCTTTTTGCGGGAAATCCAATTCTCATAAGCCCAGAGATGCTATATAGGGATGGTCTCATAGATAGGGCTACCCTTGAGGCCCTAAGGATAGAAAGGTCTGAAAGAGTCCCTTATGAGGAGGTCTACAAAAGAAAGGAGTATATGCTTGAAGTGGCCTTTAAAAACTTCAAGGAAGACCAGGATTTTCACTCCTTTTGTGAAGAGAATGCCTATTGGCTTGAGGATTTTAGCCTCTTTTCTTGCATACACAAAAGGCTACAAAAGCCCTGGTGGCAGTGGGAAGAGTTGCCAAAGGTGGAAGAAAAAGATCTTTTAAAGGAGAAATTTGTCCAATACACCTTTTTCAAGCAATGGAAAGCCTTAAAAGATTATGCCAACTCAAAAGGCATAAGGATTGTGGGGGACCTTCCCATATATCCTGCCAGAGACAGCGCAGATGTTTGGGCAAACCAAGACATATTTAGGCTGGATGTTTCAGCGGGCGTTCCACCCGACTACTTTTCAAAGACTGGACAGCTTTGGGGAAACCCGGTATATAACTGGGATAGGCTAAAGGAAAGGGGCTTTGACTGGTGGCTTTTGAGGATAAGGCATTCTTTGAAGCTCTTTGACCTTGTGAGGCTTGACCACTTTAGGGGCTTTTCGGCCTTCTATCAGGTGCCTTATGGTGAAAAGACGGCAGAAAGGGGCTGGTGGGAGAAGGCTCCGGGCTATGAACTCTTTGAAAGGATAAGGGAAGAGTTTCCAAGCATGCCCTTTATAGCGGAGGACCTTGGCACCATAGACGAGGAGGTGATAAATTTAAGGGACCACTTTGGCCTCCCGGGTATGAAAGTCTTGGCCTTTGCCTTCTTTGATAAAAACTCCACCCATCTTCCACACAACCACACCTATAACTCCGTGGTTTATACCACAACCCACGACAACATGCCAATACGGGACTGGTTTTTTAAGGAGCTAAACCCTTGGCAGAGGGCAAAGGTCTTAGATTACCTTGGCTATGCGCCATCAAAAGTGCATGAGGCCTTTCTCAGGCTTGCCTACATGTCTGTGGCAAAGTATTGCATTGTGCCTATGCAGGACCTCCTTGGCCTTGGGGAAGAGTCAAGGATGAACACGCCGGGAAAGGCGGAGGGCAACTGGCGGTGGAGGCTAAAGGATATGCCACAAGGGGAGGTCTGGGAGTTTGTTGCCTCTCTGTGCGATATATACGGGAGGTTTTAGCCTTTTTCTATGGCCTCAAGCACCTTTCTGTAGCCTTCCATGAGGTCGCCCAAGTCAAACCTAAACCTGTCCTTGTCAAGCTTTTCTCCCGTTTTGGCATCCCAGAGCCTGCATGTATCGGGAGAGATTTCATCTATCACAGCTAAGCTTCCATCGGGAAGAAGGCCAAACTCAAGCTTAAAATCTACAAGCAAAAGGCCATGGTCCTTGAAAAACCTCTTAAGGACCTTATTCACCCTTTTTGCCATATCAATCATCTTGAGTATGCTTTTCCTGTCAGCAATGCTCAAAAGGAGGGCATGGTCTATGCATATGAGGGGATCGTGCAGTTCATCCTTTTTGTAAAAGAGTTCCACAAGGGGCTTTTTTAGCCTTTCTCCCTCCCTTAGGCCAAGTCTTTTGCAAAGGCTTCCAGCCGTTATGTTCCTTACCACCACCTCAAGGTCATACCTCTTTGCCTTCCAAACAAGCATCTCTCTCTCGGAGACCTTCTCTATAAAGTGCGTCCTTATTCCCTTTTCCTCCAAAAGCTTGAAAAGTAGGCTTGATATGGCGTTGTTTATAACCCCCTTACCTTCTATGTTTGCTTTTTTGGTAGCGTCAAAGGCTGTAGCAGAATCCTTAAAATAGATAAGGCATTTGTCTTTGTCCACCTCATAGACTATTTTGGCCTTTCCCTCATAAAGAAGCTTCATGAATAAATTATAAATCCATTACGTGGGGTGGGAGATTAATTAAGCGACGAAGATGCTACTATAAATTTTTGGTGAAAATAAATGATACAAAAAGGTGAGGAGTTTTTGTGCCATACTTCTACAAAGTAATATAAAACAAAAATAAGTTCACAGGCAAATGTGTATTCAAACCATATAAAAAGCTCTATCTCCCCTCAAGATATTTCCTTATAAACAAAGAAGCCCTTATTAAAGCATCCTTTGAAGCAAGGTCATCGGCAAAGGTCCTTCTGTCAAGTCTGAAGTCAAAGCCTCTGCCCACACCAGGGTATACCACTATCCATATAGGTACACCTTTGGCCTTTAGATGATCAACTGCAACCAAGGCTGGCCTTATCCTCTGATATTGTTCGTTTTCACCTACCAGTATTAGAGTAGGTATCTTTAGATTCTCCCACTCGGGAGCGTACCTGTAGACCTGCTCCGGCTCTGGAGCGTTAGGGTTTTGCATATGGGGATAATAAGCAACAAAACACACTATCTCTTTTTCCTGCCTTTTATATGTCACCAAAAGCCTTATACCATAGTAGCCTCCCCTTGTAAGACCGTATGCACACAACTTTCCGTTCTTTATATCCTTTCTGTTTACCGCATACAAAAGCACGGCATCAAGGTCTTCCTCTACAATAGGGTCATGTTCTATGGGAAACTGAGGTATGAGCCTGCCCGTGTATAGGTCTGGTGCTACCACAACAAAGCCTTTACTTGCAAGCCTCTTTGCATGAAGCTGGAAAAGTTCATCAAGGCCCCTCCTTCCATGGATAAAGAGGACTCCAGGATAGGCCTTATCATCGTCAGGCCTGTACACATAAACTGGAATATCTACATCCCTTTTCTTTACTATCACCATCTCTGTGCGCACCTTATAGTTGGGTAGGTTTTCTATATAGCCCTCTTCCCACCATCTTTTGTCCCACCACCAGGCATTTGGCCCCTTTTCCATAAGCTTATCAATCAAACCCCTTACGAACTCATCGGTAGCAAAGCTAAAACTTACCATAAAAAGAAGAGCTATTAAAAACCTCTTCATCTTCACACCTCCCCAGCCTTTATAATTTACACCTCCACCACCTTTCCGGGATTGAAAATGTTTTTAGGGTCAAAGAGGAGCTTTATGCCCTTTAGAAGTTCATAGCCCACATCCCCAAATTGCCATCTTAAAAACTTCTTCTTCGTTAGTCCTACTCCATGCTCTCCTGTTATAGAACCGTTGTACCTTAAAGCCAGTTCAAATACCTCATCCACAGCCCTCTCTGCCCTCTCTTCCTCTTCTCTGTTTGCCTTATCATAAAGCAGGTTCACATGTAAGTTTCCATCCCCTATATGACCAAATATCACCATAAGAAGGCCATACTTTTGAGCTATCTTTCTAAACTCTGGGATTGCCTCCGAGAGGTATATCCTTGGTATGACTATGTCTTCGTTAATCTTGCCGGTTCGCAGATTCCCGAGGGCTGGGCCAAGGCTCTTGCGAGCAGACCACAGTTTTTCTTCCTCTTCTTTGCTTTTTGCCACCAAAACTTCTACTCCCATTGGCCTTAACAGCTCTTCTATCTGTTTTAGGTCCTCTACAACGCTTTGAGGAGAGCCATCCACCTCTATAAGCAACAGTGCTTCCACTTTGGGTAGGCCTACAGGCTTATAATCTTCCACAGCTCTTATGGCATCCGAATCCATAAACTCCAAGGCGGAGGGGAATATGCCAGAGGTAAAGATTTTGGTAACTGCCCTTCCTACATCTTCAAGCTTATTAAAGAGAGCCAATGCTGTAGCTCTTGCCTTGGGTTTTGGTATTAGCTTTAGAGTGGCAGAGGTTATAAGGCCCAAGGTGCCTTCAGAGCCTACAAATAGCTTGGTTATATCGTAGCCTGCCACATCCTTTATGATGGGATTCCCCGTCTTTAGCGTATGACCTTCCTTTATGACCGCAGTAAGGCCAAGCACATACTCACGGGTCACTCCATACTTTAGACATCTTGGGCCGCCGGCGTTTTCCGCAATGTTTCCACCAAGAGTAGAGTATTTAAAAGATGAAGGGTCTGGTGGATAAAATAGCCCAAGCCTTTCCACATACTCTTGAAACTGTGAGGTTATAACGCCGGGCTGGACCTCTGCAGTAGCATTATCCACATTGACTTCAAACCTATTCATCCTTTCAAAGGACACCACTATACCCTTCTCTAAGGTAGGCACTGCTCCACCAGTCAGGCCCGAGCCAGCACCCCTTGGGAAGATAGGTATCTCTTCTTCATAGCATACCTTTACAAGCTTTACCACATCTTCATGACTTTCTGGGAAAACTACCGCGGAGGGCATAGCCCTTTCTATGGGTATAGGTGTGGCATCGTAAGAGTAGAGCTTTCTTTCCACAAGGGATGTATTTACCTTATCCTTTCCAAGAACTTCTATGAGCTTATCTACCGGCTTCCTTTTTAGTATGCCAAGCATAGCATAAAAATATAAACCCTGCCTATATTTATAACAATGCCACTTGTCAGTATGTTTTGGGGAAGACAGGAGGGCCAAAGTTTTTATCCAGAGAAAATACTTTGGCTTTTGGAGCATCCACACCCCCATTGGGTAGAGACGGTAAGAGACAATCTAAAGCTGGACTTTAAAGAAAGTGGTTTTAGACAGTTTGTTTCTCTGTCTTCCATGCACCTTATTACCGATGCCATGCTCATGTTTGGTCTTGAGTATGCAATTGAAAAGGAAAGGCTGATAGAAAACCTAAACCCCATAAGGCTTTCGGTGAGGGTAAAGCCCGGAAGCTTTTTGGGAATAAGCCACCACTTTTTGGGCGCACCTTTTGAAATAGAACAGGATGAGGTGCTAAGAGAATTCCTAAGGACATCAAGGAAGATTTTGGAGGAATTCGGCTTTGGCCTCCAAGTAGTGGTCTTATCTTATAACCCTTACTTGGAAGACCTGCTAATAGAAAACCTTGAAAGGATAAAAGGCTTAAATTATAAATTCTACGGGGCTAAGTGATGATGGATAAGGGCTACAAAGGAATTTTTAGCAAGATGGGCGAAGGTTTGCTTGAGAAGTTTATAGAGGACCTTAAAAGGGAGCTGCAAGAAAGGCCAGAGGACTCAGAGCTTCTTTTTAAGCTGGGCGTTGCCTATAGCAGGGCTGGAAAGGTGGAAGAGGCAAGGGAAGTTTATAAAAAGTTAAGGGAGATAGATAAGGGAAAGGCAAAGGAGCTTTTGGATATAATATACGGCGTATAAATGTAAAAGTTTTTCATTTGTTTTTCATGTTTTTTCTTTTATAATAATTTCCATCTTAAGAAAAACTTATTTTAGGAGGAAGGTATGATGTTGCAAGAACTATTATTAATGGCTAAGGATATAGACTTAATCATGGCAAGCCATGCTACATATATATCCAAGCTTGAAAAAAGCATAAAGAACAACCAACCTTTTGAACACAAATCGCACAAGGATTGCTCTTTTGGTAAAAGGTTTTATCCAGAAGTATATGCCAGATTGGAAGAGTATCCACCACACATAAGGGAGTTGATTGAAGAAATAGAAAAAACCCATCGTGAATTTCATGAGATCGCTTTTGAGGTTGAAAAGGCAAGCTCGGAAGAGGAGAAGCTAAAAAATATTAAACATGGTTAAGGATAAGTCTACAGAGCTTTTCCAGCTACTTTTAAAATTAGGAAGGGTCCTACGCAAAGAAGAACAAGACACTACTTAGTAGGTTTGAATACAACAGTTAGAGTCCTGGCACCTACAAGCAGGAATATGCCTAGTATCCAAAGGACTACGTCCAAACCCTTTAAATTTCCAGTAAAGATGTATATCATAAACTCTCTTACCATAAAGGCTATCGCTATCTCTATAAGTATCTCCATCCTTACCCTTTCGTGCTCAAAGTAATCCACAAAAGCCCTTATTAGCTCAAGGATTATAACTATGGAAAGAACGTTTGTAACAAGCTCTTTTATACTAAGCCTTACGGTGGCTTCCGTAAAAAGGAGGCCTATTTCAAGCACAGTTCTAATTATGCCTACGGCCAAGGAGAAGAGCAAAATAATTATGGCTACGTTAAAAGCCAGAGCTGTAAATAGCTTGTATACCTTGAGGATCTTTTCCTGTAGATCCATTTCTTTCATATCTTTTTAAACTCACTTGGTAGTTCTCTTGGTGGGACACCAATGTATTCCGTTTCTGTCTCTTCGTCCAATCTTTTGGAGAAGGGCTTTTCCATAGTTAACTCTTCATACACATGGGCCACAAGGCCTGGCACCCTTCCTATGATGAAAAAGCCTTTTCCAAGCCTCCAATCAAAGCCCATCTCTGAAGCAACTGCCGCAATGCCACCATCCACGTTAAGCACCAACTTTTTGCCCTTTTGCCTTCCTATCTCCTCTTGCACCTCTTCTGCAAACTGGCAATGCTTCCCATAAAAGCCAAGCTCCTTGGCTATGTCCATAAGCCTCTTCGTCCTTGGGTCAAAGTCCTTATAATACCTATGTCCATAGCCCGGTATGGGCTTTTTGGCTTCTAAATATTCTCTAACTATGTCTTCCACAGGCCTTTGGCTTGCCACACCCTCTTGAATGAACTTCATTGCATCCTCTAAGGCTCCTCCGTGGGCTGAACCAAAGGCAAGCACGCCTGCAGCAACGCCTACATTTAAAGAGTTTCCACCAGAAGCCACAGCCCTGGCAGCTATCACAGAAGGTGGAGCAATACCGTGGTCTATCACAGAAACAAACATAGCTTCCATCATCTTAGATTCTTTTTCGTTGGGAAGTTCACCCTTGAGAATAAGATAGATTGCCTGGGCAAAGCTTAGATTGCCCACAAGGTCCAAAAGCCTGTAGCCTCTTATGTAGGTTTCATGACCCACATGTTGTGTTATAGCCGTTCTCCACTTCTTTTCCATCTTAACCACCTCCAAGAAGTTCTTTGTTTATCTTTATTTTTGAATTCTTTTCAAGGTATTCTATATACCTTGTGAGTATAGCTTGAGATTTTAGGCTAAGTATATCTTTAAAAAGTTCTTGTTTTTCTTCCTTCTTTATTTCCTTTTGGCTTCTACTTTCTATGAAAAGCACACCATAGCCTTGCCTAAGTGGATAAGGACCAAAAACTTTTTCTTGGGATAAGACTATATTAACTAAATCTTTTTGGTTTATATTGATCACTGCACTCAACTGCATGGCTGGAGTTTGCGAAAAGTTTAGCGCCTTTACCTCCGGTTTTTTCCCTTCTTTTATCGCCTTTACTACTTCTTGTGCCTTCTGGAGCATAAAAGATTGGCTTTTTTCCTCTATTAGCTTTTCTTTTACCTTTTCTTTCACCTTCTCAAAGTCTTCATAGCCTGTGGGCAAAAGCTCTTTGAGATAAACCACCACATACTCTTCACCTTCTTTAAAAACGCTTACTCTATCCTGTGGGGTTAGCCTTTGTGCTTCTTTATTTATGGCTTCTCCAAGCTTTTGAATATCCTCTGGGAGTCTAAACTCTTGAAAGCCCTGCACCTCCTTTCCAGCCTTTAAGTCTTTGTATATGGAAAGAGCCTTTTCCTTGTCTTTTTCCTTCCATACACGTACAACCCTTCCCTCTTGTCTCTTAAAAAGTTCTTTATTTTTCTGGTAATACTCCAAAAGTTCTTGGTCCGTTGGTGTGTATCTATCTTTTACGTCCGATGGTGTTATAAGGTATAGGCTACCACTCAAAAGTGTGGAATCTGCCAAAAGATTTATCTTAAACTCTTCTTCCGTAATATAGACTCCGTTGGTCAAAAGTCTTAAAAGCTTTTGAATGCTTATGGCTTTTCTTAAATAGTCTTCATACTCCTCTGGAGTCATGCCGTTCCTTGATAGTATTTCTTTATATTTGGATGCAGAAAAAAGACCGCCTTCATGAAAGGTGGGGTCTGACTTTATTACCTCCACCACCTCCTCATTGCTGGCAACTAAGGATAGGTCCTTAGCCTTCTGATAAAGAAGCTCCTGGGCTATAAGGTTTGAAAGCACTTGGTCCTTTACAAGCTTTTCCATTTGAGGGTTTTGGAGAAGATTGGAAAATCTAAGGAGTTCTCTCCTGTAGTCCTTTATGGTAACACAGCCAGAGTTTACCTCTACCACACATCTTTTGGAAGGAGAAGTTATATCGCTAAGGCCACCTGCAAAAAAGAGCCACAGGAAAAAGCCGCCAGTGGCAACTGCTATAATGGCTACGGTTATACTTTTATACCTGTGTAGTAGGGAATACATTAGAAAAAATTTTAGCATATATTATTTTGAATTCCTATAAAGAGGAGGTTAGAGATGCTAAGTAAAGAACAACTTGAACTTTTGAGGAACAAACTACTTGAGGAGAAGGCAAAGCTCCTTGAACGCTACAAAAAGAAGGAGGATACGCAGGCACGTATTGAGGAAGAGGTCAAAGAACCAAGGGACTTGGAGGATGTGAGCCAGATGACCTATACTCAAGAGCTTCTTGATACCTTTTCTGCGAGGGAGTTCTTCATAATCAAAGAGATTGACCATGCTCTCAACAAAATACAGGCTGGCACCTACGGAATATGCGAATACTGCGGAGAAGAAATACCATTTGAAAGGCTAATGGCTATACCATGGACAAGGTACCACGCCCATTGTGCTGAGAAGGCAGAAGAAGAAGGTATTGTTCCTACCTATCCAGCCTTTACCTTTGAGGCAACCATTCCAGAGGACGTGGAAATCCAGCGCGAAGACATAACAGAGGCATGAACTTTGACCTCTATCTGCCTGTAGAAGTTATATTTGGGGTTGGTTCTGTAAATAAGGTTGGTGAGGTAGGAAGGCGCTTTGGCTACAGAGTTCTTATAGCCACCGGTAAAAAAAGCACAAAGGAAAACGGTGCCTTAGATAGGGTGGTAGAGTCTTTGAATAGGAACGGAGCAGAAGAGATTATTATCTTTGACCAGATAGAACCCAATCCAACGGATAAAAGTGTAAACCTTGCAAGCGAGATTGTGGTAAAAGAGAAGATAGACTACATTATAGGCCTTGGTGGTGGGAGTAGCTTGGACTCTGCCAAGGCCATATCCATAGTGTCCTCCAACGAAGGCTATGCATGGGACTATGTGAACTATCCAGAAGGGCCAAGGCTCATACCCTTTTTAAACAGGCCTGTTATATGCATTCCTACCACCGCCGGAACGGGAAGCGAGGTAAATAGGTATTCTGTCCTATCAAACCCCATAAGAAAGGAAAAGATGGTCATATCCCACTCCTTGAACTATCCAAGGGTAGCAATAATAGACCCATCTCTAACAGTTAGCATGGACAGAAGGCTTACAGCCCTAACGGGCATAGACGCACTTATGCACGCCCTTGAATCCCTTACCAACAGACTTTCAAACTTCTTTGCGGAGGACTTAGCCATAAGGGCCATACAGATCATAAGAAGGTGGCTACCAGTAGCCATAGAAGAGCCAGAAAACCTACAGGCAAGGTCCTACATGAGCTACGCTGCCATGCTGGCTGGTATAGCCATAGACAGAAAAAGGGTTGCTCTCATACATGGTATGGAACATCCCGTATCGGCCCACTATCCACATATAGCCCATGCTGAGGGCCTTTCCGCCCTTGGTGTAGCCATTACAGACTTCAACTATAAAGGCAATCCGGAAAAGTATGCCCTTTTTGCAGAGCTTATGGGCTACAAGCCAGAGCCACATATGGCAGTAAAGGCTCTTGAGGATTTCCTTGAAAAGGTTGGGCTAAGGCTAAGCCTAAAAGAGCTTGGAGTAGAAAGGGAAAAGATAGAAAGATTAACAGAAGACACCTATATGCTTTCAAGGGGCCTCTTTCCCATAAATCCAGTAGAACCTACCATGGAGGATATATACAAACTTTACGAGAGGGCCTACGAAGGCTATTGATTGAAGGCCTCTTTTACTCTGTGATTTAGAACATGGTTTATTTGCTAAGCTTTAAGTATATTAGAATATCGGAATAATCTTAAAAGGAGGTGCTACCATGTATGGAAACTATATAGTGGATGTACCAGAAGATGCCATAGTTAACATAAACTATGTGGTGTTAAAAGAAGGGGTCACCTTGGATGATGTGGCAGAAAAGGTGGCCTACCTTTGCGAGCATGTAAAGACCTACCACTCAGACACAGGCTTTTATGGCGGATTTGTGGCTCTCAACACTGGCGGTGTTTCTTTGGAAGGTTCCACTGCAGGACAGACTACAGAGCATCCTCTAAAGAATAGGGAAGTGCTTATAATCACCTTTTGGAGAAGCTTGGAAGACCACGAAGAATCTCATAGAAGCGAAGGTTTTAACAAACTCTTTAAAGAACTAACCCAGCTTGCAGAAAGCACTCACGAAGTGGTCTATCAAATGCTTTGGCAAGGCAAGGCCTATGACCCAGAAATGGCAAAGAAGGCAAGGGAAGCAAAAGAAAAGAACTGTGTAAGCTGTTAACCCTCCCAATACTCAGCCCCACAGTCTTCCTTTTCCCAAACTAAAACTTTGGAGACTGTGGGGAATTTTTCTTTTACCCTTTCGTATATCCATTTTGCCATATTTTCTGCACTTGGAGAAAAATCTACAATATCATTCAAAAGCACATAGTCTGGAAGGAGCTTCTTTAAAAACTCTTCTATCTCTAAAAAGTCAATACCCATACCACCCGCATCCACCTTGTCTGCCCTTATATGCACCTCCACGATCCATGTATGTCCATGCACAGGCTCTGGCGCGCCATGGTAATCTGTCAAAAAATGTGCCCAGCTAAATTTCTTTTTGACAATCACATTCCAAGGCATCAGTCTATATCCTCTCCTTTCAAGATTCTTTGAGCGTAATTTACACAGGCAAGCACCATAAACCAAAGGGCATGGTTGTTTATGTCTTCAAACTCCTCCTTAACCCATATACTTCCATCTCCCCTTTTGACAAGTTTTATATATTCAAAGGCCTTGAGGGCCAAGGCCTTATTGGAGACCTTTTGAAGAATCTTCTCCTTTATTTCCTCGGGCAAAGGCATCTCTTCCATCCTTTTCCTCCTTGTATAAAAAGATAAAAAGGGGCTTTAGACCAAAGTAAAAGTTTAACCACTGGAATTTATAAGTATATGCAATAAAAAGGCTTGTGCCAACCTGTTCCATCTCAAAGTAAGACCCTATGTAGGCCTCCACACCTTCCCTGCTGTACCTAATAAGCAAACATCTTTCGGAAGGGTATATCTTAACACTTCCCTCCTCCTTCCAGTATAACGTGGGCTTTTTGCTAAAGGATATTACCGTATGGCCCCTTTTGAGCTGTTTTAGAAAATCTTCTTTGCTTTCCACCCTTTCTTCTGAGATAAGAAAGTTCCTCATAAGCCTAAAGCTGTGCCTATAGTGTGGAAAAAGAAATTTGATCCCTACCTCTCTAACATATACCTTTACATGATGGTCAAGGCCTCCCACTATAGGGTTTTCTATACCCATAGAAAGATACTGTAGGGCATACTTTTCCACAGGTATTAACTTTTTAATGGCTTCAAGGGCCCAGTTTACAGAAAAGAGGCCCCTTATTAGGATATAAGGAAGGAAGAAAAACATCAAACCTTTTCTTTCTAAAAGGGCATCTTTAAGGTCTATAAGCTCAAAATGGTAGTCTTCTGGAAGGTCCATCCTCCATCTATACTTTTCTTTGAAGGGATGGGCCACCACCCTTATATCCTCTACGAGGAGAAGGTCTCCAAGTATGTTTCCCTTTTCTCCAAGCACTTTCTTTTCTACGCCGGCTATAAGCCTGTGGTCTGCAAAGTATTTTATGTGGTCCTTGTCGTGGTCCGTGACTATCACATAGTCTATATCCTCCAACTTTGCAGAGTCTGTTATGTCCTCTGGCTTTCCCAAAGAATCATAGGAGAACTGGCTATGAAGGTGTATCTCAAAAGAATAGAGGTAAAGGCTGGGTAGCTTAGAGGGAAAAAGGTTGATGTTCTTGGCCTTTATCCTCCTTATAGGGTATAACTCTAAAAAGACAATGTAGATAAGCAATAAGAATAAAACGGTCAAAAAAAAGATCATCCCACCTTAATCTTCTCCCTTACCTCTTCCATAGTCTTGATCGCTATAGCTCTGGCCTTTTTAGCACCTTCCTTTAACACCCCTTTTAATCTTTCTTTATCCTTTTCCACCTCCTTTCTTCTTTCCCTTATTGGTTCAAGGAAGGCCTCAAGACCTTCAAACATAAGCCTTTTACAATCAACACAGCCAAGCTTACCGCTCCTGCAGTCCCTTTCTATCTCTTCCACCTTTTGTGATGGGCTAAATACCTTGTGGTAGAAAAATACAGGGCATATCTCAGGCCTTCCCGGGTCCCCTTTACGGAGCTTTTGAGGGTCTGTGAAAAAGCTCATCACCTTCCTTTGGACTTCTTCTTTGCTGTCCGCAAAATAGATGGCGTTGTTGTAAGATTTGCTCATCTTCCTACCATCGGTGCCGGGAAGCCTTGGTGTTTCTGTAAGCATGGCCTGTGGTTCTGGAAAGGTTTCACCGTATAGGCTGTTGAACCTCCTTGCTATTTCCCTTGCCAGTTCTATGTGTGGCAATTGGTCCTCTCCTACAGGCACTGCCTCCGCCTTGTATATGAGAATATCTACAGCTTGCAAAACAGGATATCCAAGAAAGCCATAAGTATCCGTATCATAAAAATCCCTTTTTGAAACATTTAGCTCCTTGAGTATCTCCTTGTCCAAGTGGCCTTCAAAGAGGGCCTCAATAAGGGCATCTGAGAGGTTGTCCAAAAGCATATCCTCAAGGGCCTCAAAGTCTTCTACCTTATAAGGCAAAGAGGCTATGAAGGTCCTCACAAGGTCCCTTATGCCACCTTTGAACATAAGGCTGAGGTCTGCTATCCTCAATAGGTTGTATTTTGTATCCTTGTAGGTTGGGTTCCATTCAAGCCAACTTTTGGGCGTTATCATGGAAAATATGAGAAAAAGCTCTGCATGCTCTTTTATGTCCGATTGTTTAAAAAGGACGCTCTTTTGCGGGTCTATTCCAAGTGCAATCCAGTCTATAAGCATCTCCTCTATGTTCTGTGGTATCTCCTGAACCTTTTTGTAGCCTGTAGTTAGGGCGTGCCAGTCTGCGATCATATAAAAGGTTTGATGTTCCTCCTGTAGCTTTACCCAGTTTTTTATAACGCCAAAATAGTGTCCAAGATGAAGCTTTCCTGTAGGTCTCATACCGCTTAAAATCCTCATGGTTTAAATATTAAACCACAATGGCCGATTATAATAATAGCCATGGATATTCTTACGGTTGTGGGGATAGTAGGAGGGCTTGTTGCTCTTTTGATAGGTGCTATTTTAAAAGGCGCAAGCATCCTATTTTTGATACAGCCTGCTGCCTTTGTAATAGTGGTCCCTACCACTCTTTTCGCAAGCCTTGTGGTTATGCCCTTATCTAAGTTTTCCCTGATAATAGAAGGGCTTAAGATGGCCTTTAAAGGTGGCGGTAATGAAATGCTTGAGGTAAAGAATCAACTGGTAGAGCTGGCAAACCTTGTAAGAAAGGAAGGCATGCTTGCTCTTGAAACAAAAGCGGAGGAGATAGAAGACCCCTTTCTTAGAAGGGCTATAGACCTTATGGTGCTTGGTGTGGATGAGAACGTATTGGTTGAAAGCCTTGAGGCTGAGATAGCAAAAAAGGAAGAAGATTTTGAAATAGCGGTAGAGTATTGGAAAAATTCTGCGGAAAGTGCGCCCACCTTTGGCCTTGTGGGTGCAGTCTTTGGTCTTATGAAGGCTCTAAAAAGCCTTGACAACGCACAAGAGCTTGCTCATGGTATATCTTCGGCCTTTGTGGCTACCGTTTATGGTATAACCTTTTCTTACCTTATCTTTGGACCTATGGCAAAAAAGATAAAGATAAAATCTAAGGAGGAGATACTTAGGATGTATATGATACTTGATGCTTGTAGAATGATGGTAAGGGGAGAAAATCCAAGACTAATAGAAGAAAGGCTAAGCTCTTATATTGAGGTAAAAGGGTAATGAAAAAGAAGAAGTGTCCAGAAGAAGTTTCAGAAAAATGGGCCATACCCTACGCAGACTTCCTTACATTACTTCTATGTCTTTTTATAGCCCTCTTTGCCATGGCTCAAGCGGGCAAGCAGGCGGCTATGGAATATGCCCAAGCCTTTGCAAAGGCCTTTGGTATGAGGTTGGTGCCTTTTCAAGAGACCCTTCCCAAGCAGATACTACCAGCACCTGTACTAAAAAGGGCTGAACCTACGGAAAAAGGTAGAAAAATACAAAGGCAACTCCAAGAGCTTCAAGAGATGCTTAAAAAGCTTGGTTTGGAGGGAGAATTTAAAATAGCCTACGAAGCCATAGGCATTAGGCTCATACTCCAAGAAAAACTCCTTTTTGACCCAGGAAGTGCAGACATAAAACCGGAGATGAGACCCATACTGGATAAGATATATGAGATAATCAAGGACCTTCCAAACCCGGTAGAGGTGGAAGGTCATACAGACAATATACCCATATCCACCGAGAGGTTCCCCTCCAACTGGGAGCTTTCTGGTGCAAGGGCAAGCTCAATAGTAAGATACTTTATATCAAAGGGTATAAACCCAGAAAGGTTAAAGGCTTCTGGCTATGCGGATACAAGGCCTTTGGCATCCAACGCTACCCCAGAGGGCAGGGCTCAAAACAGAAGAGTGGAGATAGTCATACTCAATATAAAGGGTTCGGAACTAACTGTGCCAAAGATAGAAGAGAATCAATGATAAAATTCACCTCTTCTTCCATAAGGTATGGATGGACTGGTATGGAAAAGACTTCCTTTTTAAAGCTTTCTGCCTTTGGAGTAGGCAAATGCTCTGCCCCCCTTAGCTCATGAAGTAGGTAAGGATAATAAACCCTTGCATCTATTCCTTTTTCTTTTAAGCTTTCTACTATCTTATCCCTCTCTGGATGTCTAAGAGTATAAAGGTGGTAAACATGGTAGGCTTTTTCCCTCTCCTCTGGATGCACAAAGCTTCCATTCAAGTATTTCTTATACTTTAATGCTATCTCCCTTCTTCTTCTGTTGTTTTCTTCCACTTTTTTTAGTTGCACATAGCCAATTCCCGCCTGAAATTCGGTAATTCTCACATTAAAGGCAGGATGGTCTCCAAAGTCTATCCACTTTTTTATCTCTTGGGCAAGTTTGTCGTCGTTGGTGGCTATGGCACCACCTTCTCCCATGGGAATGTTTTTAGAGGCGTAAAAGCTAAAGGCCGAAAGATGACCCAAAGACCCTGCCCTTTTATCCTTCCACATGGCACCATGGGCCTGAGCAGAATCCTCAAGCACATAAAAGCCATACCTTTCTGAAAGCCACATGATTGAATCCATATCCGCCGTCTGTCCATAAAGGTGTACGGGGATAACCACCTTAGGGTTGTATTTTTTTACAGCCTCTTCCAGCTGGTTTGGGTCCATGGTGTAGTACTCATCCACGTCCACCACCACAGGAATACCTCCCGCCAAATAAACCGCATCTATGGTGGCCATAAAGCTCATGGCAGGCACAACCACATACTTACCTTCCACGTTTAAAGCCTTTAGGGCTATAAAGAGGGCCACAGTTCCAGAACACACAGTAAAGACATGCTTTACGCCGATGTATCTGGCAAACTCTTCCTGAAATAGGGCTGTCCACTTGCCTCTTGTTATGTGCCCGCTGTCTAAGATTTCTAAGAGTACTTCCTTCTCCTCTTCCGAAAACCTTGGCTCAATAATTCTTATCATAAGTTATTTAGTATATGCCTTGTGTTTTTGCAAAGTTGCAAGGCTTATAGGCCTTTATATCAAGCCTTTGGAAAAAACTCTAAAGTAGCTTTATCAGGTCTTCAATCTTTTGCGCATCTGTAAAGGCAGTGGAAAGATGGGCTGTAGGATGGCCGTATAGGCCACACAAAGTTGCTATCTTTGTATCCGTGTGTTTTTTCAAAAGTCTTATAACAAAGTCTGTTCTGTAGCAATGGACTCCCACAAGGATGGTGAGGTCATGCTTGCCATGTAAGATGGCATGATGAGGGTTTGGTGGGTCCATCTCCACAGAAGGGTCATACTTTTTCAGCTTTGGCCTATAATCTGGAAGGACTTTAACGTTGAACCTTCCCACCTTTTCTATAAGGTCTCTTACAGCCTTTGCCTTTTCTTGAAGCTCTTTTTCTCCAAAATCCCAGAAGACAAGGGGGCCAAGCACTATGGTGGGCCTTTCTGACTCCTTTATCCACTTGGCAAGGATCTCCAAGGCCTCCTTATAGCCTACAACTCTGTCCTCAAGGGTGGCCTCGCCAAGGAAGACTTCCTTCTGCATGGAAGTTCTCGTTCTGTCCTCTTCTGGCGTGGGTACAGCCTTGGGCTTTTTGTAGTAGGTGGGTTTGAAGTCCGCAAGGTATGGAGAAAAATCAAAGCTTACTCTTTGCTTTTCTATTTCTATCCCTTCATCCTCCTTAACAGATAAGCTTTTGTATAGGTCTTCCTTTATAAGGTCCAGCTCCACCGTAAACTCTCCATGATAGGCCTTTTCTTCTTCTTCCACTCCAAGGCTGTAGCATGTGGTTCCCACTATGTCAAAAAGAACACCATTGGCACCTTCTTCAGAAGCCCTTTTGAATATCTCATACCTCTTTTCATAAAACTCATAACAACAATGGCCTACGTAAGTGTAGCCGTTCTGAGCGCACCAGAGGAGAGTATCCCTAAGAAGTTCAAAAGAAGTTATAGTTATGGGTATCATGCCCTTTTGGTAGGCAAGCCTGTAGGCATCGCCCACAGTGCAACCACCGCATTCACCACAATCGTCAAGGTGTCTATAATCACACCATCTTGGCTTGGCGCAATAAGGAAGGAGCATTACCTTTGCCTTTTGAAGGTTCTCTATTAGGCCTCCTCCTATGGAGGCTATGATGTTATTCAATCTTTTTTTTTCTATGCCAAGGTCTATGCCTTCCACCTTTCTAAGGGGAAATAAAACCGCCTCCACAAAGTCCTCTACCCTTAGGTTTAGCCCTTCCCATTCCCTTTGGGAGAAAAAGTCCCTTATCCTATTTTCCACATCCCTTATGGGTGTATGCTTTAGGTAGGCCTCAAGGTCGTATATGAGCCTTTGGGGTTTTACAAAGAAATCTCCGTTTATGATAATCTGTTGTAAGACTTTGCTTTGAAGATCCACTTTGGCGGAGACCCTAAAGGTTCCACCTGGGCATCTGTATATACCAAAGAGCATCTCGCTGTCGGTGGGCGCCTTCTTTACATGGTATATCCATTCCTCGCTCCTGAAGTAGTCCTTCTTTTCTTCAAGGAGCCTTAGCTCCTCATCGGTTAGCTCTCCCCACTGGAAATCAATGTTTAGCTCTTCCTTTAAGCCTTGGAGTATGGCCTCAAAGACCTTTTCCTTTTCTGGCACATATCCCAAAGCCCTCTTTACCCACTCCACTCTGTCTTCCGCAGATTTTATCCCCTTAGAGGTTAGCTTTTCTACTGGTATCTGCAAGGACTTTAACATCCTCTCTACGTTAAAATCCATAAGCACAGTGCCTTGGTATAAGAAGGCCTTGCCTTCAAAGACTCCGCCTGTGCCAGATATCTTCCTTCCCTCCACCTCTATGTCATTCCTTGGTCTGAACTCTGCCTTTATTCCAAGCTTTTGAAGCCCCTTTGCCACGCCAGTGCATATCTTCCTTGTAAGTTCTTCGTAGTTTAGGTCCCCAAGATGGTCCTTTGTGGCTATCACCTCCCAGCCTATCTGGGTTTCATCAAAGTATATGGCACCACCGCCCGTTATACGCCTTCCCACCTCTATGCCTTCTCTTTGAGTATATTCAAGCCTTACCTCTTGTTCCACCGCCTGGTGAAAACCTACAAGAACACATTCTGGCTTAAACTGTAAAAACCTTATTGTTGGTGGGATTTTATTCTCTACCATAAGGTCTATCATGATCCTATCAAGGGCTATGTTCTCATAGTGGGGCCTCTGGCCCGTATATACAACTCTCCACATGTCTGCCTCCTCTTTGATTTGAAAATTTTAATCCTTCATGGCCACGCCTTTACTGATATGGCTCAGCCTTTAATGGTTAATCTTTGGTTAAGGAAAAGGCTTTAGATTAAACTTAAGGAGGTAAAGCCATGAAGAAACTTCCTACTTTTGATGGCCATTACAAGCGTAAGCCTTGCCCATCCCATGGATGGAAAGATGCACAAAGAGTGGTGTGAACAAAACTGGGAAAAGTGTAAAGTGTATATGCTGGAGAAGATAAAGCTAAAGGAAAAGTATCTTCCCAAGGAAAGAGAGTGTGTGGAGAAGGCAAAAAGCTATAGGGATATGAAGCTTTGTATGATGGATGTAAAGGAACAGAAAAGAAGGGAAGACTATGAAATACGCAAAAAGATGCTAATGGAGGCAGCGCCAAGACCTTGAGGATACTCCTCGTAGAGGATGACCTTTCTTTAGCAAGGTCATTGAAAAGCGTCCTTGAGAGGGAGGGCTACAAGGTCAACTTGGCCTTGGATGGAAAAAGAGGGCTTGAGCTGGCCCTAAGTGGAGGCTTTGACCTCATTATTCTGGACCTTCTTCTTCCCACTTTGGAGGGGGATAAGATAGTAAAAAGGCTAAGGGAAGAGGGGATCAATACACCTGTCCTTATGCTCACTGTTATGGGAGATATATCTCAAAAGGTTAAGCTTTTCACTTTGGGTGCGGATGACTACCTTACCAAGCCTTTTCACCTTGAAGAGCTTTTGGCAAGGGTGAGGGCCTTGATAAGGAGGAGGTATGGAGGATCTTCCGATGTGATACAGATAGGGGAATTGAGGCTGGATATGGGAAGAAAAAATGTCTTTGTGAAAGGGGAGGAGATAAAGCTTACATATGGAGAGTATGCCATCCTTGAATACCTATGCCTAAACAGAGGAAGGTATGTAAGCAAAGAAGAGTTAAGGGAAAAGGTCTTTTACTACCACTCCGATAGCAACAGCTTGGAGGTGCTTATCTCAAGGATAAGGAAAAAGCTTGGGTCAAGGGATATTATAAAATCTGTGAAAGGTTTGGGGTACATGGTGGAATGAAAAGGTTTATAAAGCTTCATCTAAATTTGTTTTTTGCAATTTTCCTTCTTCTCTTTGCCTTCTATAGCCTTGTGCTTTATATGGTGGTGGAAAGGGCCCTTCTTGCATCGGTGGACAGACACATAGCGGATGATGCGAGAATCTTTGAACAATCTTACTTTTTGGGAAAAGACTTTGAACCTCGCCCAGGCTATGAGCTTTATGCCATAAGGACGCCCGATGGAAGCCTTTTGGAGGCTTCGGAAGACATCTCTTTACCCTTTAGTAAAGACTGGACAATGCCAGACCTACGACTTATAAAGGTGGGAGACAGATTTTACAGGATGCTAACCTACAAAAGAAAGGATGGCTTTTATGTGCAGTATGCGGTAAACTTCACATCAGAAAAGGAGTTTTTAGAAAGGTTAAAGGTCTTTTTGTTCCTATCATGGCTTTCATTCCTTCTCATCTTGGCTGGCATATACCTTTTTACCGTAAGGTCTTTGCTAAATTCTATAAAGAGGGCAAGTGATAGCCTTTTTGAATATAGATTTGATGAAAAGGTATATGAAGAGCTAAAGCCCTTTATGGAAAAGGTGTATGAGGGGATAAAAAGGATAAGGGAGAGTGCAGAAAGGCATAGGAACATCCTTTTGGCCCTCAGCCACTCTGTAAAAACGCCCCTCTCTACTGCCCTTCTTCTTTTGGAAGACCTCATGAGATCCCATAAAGATGATAGGCTAAAGACTATCCATGAAGAGCTGTGGAGGCTAGAAAGAAGCCTAAGCACATTCCTTAGGATGGCCAAAATGGAAAGCCAGCAGGACCTTATAAAGAAGGAAAGGTGCAATCTGGAGGAGGTTTTAAAAGGCATAGTAAGGCTGTATGACCCAGAGGGCAAAAGGATAAGGCTAAGCCTTTTGGAAGAACCTCTTTGTGCTTATTGTGATAGGGATGTGCTTTTGGAGGTGCTTGGCGTGCTTGTGGATAACGCCATAAGGCATGGCATTGAAGAGGGCAAGGTGGATATAAGGGTGGAAAAGGATGGAGAATATGCCTATGTAAAGGTGAGCAACCTTTCGGAAAAGCCTGTAGAAGATAGGGTGCTTTTTAAGCCCTTTGAGGGAAGGCATACGGGCATAGGCCTTTATGTGGCTTATAACCTATGTAAGATGATGGGCTGTGATTTAAACATAGGACAGGAAAGAGTAGAGGAAGGCTATAGGGTGGAGGCTTCCTTGAAGTTGCGGTTAAGTTTATGTTAAGCTTGGTAAGTTAAAATTAAAACATGGAACTTATTAAGCTACATCCACCAGTGGTGCATTTTGCCATTGCCTTTCCAGCATTTCTGCTTGTGGTTGATATGTATTATAGGATTACAAAAAGGGAGCTTGATGGCTTGCATGCTCTTTTGACCTATTTATCTGTCTTGGCGGTGGTGGGTGGAAGCATATCGGGTACAATAGCCCACGAGCCTGTTGAAAAGCTTTTGGAAAACATCACCATATTCAATTACCATGAGGCCTTAGGCCTATTTTTGGCTTTGTACTTTTTGGCCCTTGGCCTTGTCAGGTTTTATAAGAAGAGGAACCTTTTTACAATCATGCTTTTGATTGGTGTATTGCTTTTATTTTTGCAGGGATGGATGGGTGGAGTTGTGGTGTATGAACACCTTGTTAAAACTCAGCCATGATAATAGTCCTACTTTTGCTTATCCAAGTGTGCTACGCCATAGACCTAAGGGGTGTCATTGATAGGGCTTTGGAATACTATCCATCCTTAAAGGCACTAAAGGAAGAAAGGACCAAGTTCAAAGGCAAGGCCATGACCTACAGGTCCTACCTAAACCCAAGCCTTGAGGTGGAGGTGGGAAACTTTGGCACAGCAAAGGAAAGCGTCAAAACAAATCCTATATACAGCCTTTCTTACTCTCAACCTCTTAGTATTTATCCCATTGGGAAAAGCTTCAAAAATATGGTAGATTACGAAGAGAAGGCATTCCTTGAGAGGATGGAGCAGGAAAAAAGCCTTTTGATAAGCGAGGTCTATCTGGCCTACTATATGGCCCTATACAGGAAAGAACTATTAAAAGTGGCACAAGAAAACTACAAGATAAGCCAAGAGCTTCACAGTTTTATAAAAAGGCTATTTGAACTTGGAGAGACCACAAAGCTGGAGGTCTTTAGGTCCGAAAGGGAGCTTGACCTGGCAAGGGTTGAGCTGGAGATGGCCCAAAGGGACTATGAGAACGCTTTAAAAAACCTCTCTTACCTTATAGGCCAAAGGGTGGAGGACTTGGAAGAAAGCTTTGACAGGCTACACAGCATAAAGGAGATAAACTTTGAAAATTCACCAAGGCTAAAGCAGTACCAGTATGCCATAAAGGGCTTGGAGGCAGGCATAGAGGTGGAAAGAATACTTTCCAAGCCCCAGTTTAGCCTTACAGTGCTTGGAGAAAAGGTCTCTTCCCAAGAGTATGGCTTCAGAGTTGGTATTTCTGCCGCACTTCCACTATTCTACAGAAGGGAGGGAGAGATATTACAGCTTTTGGCAGAAAGGAGGAGCATGGAGCTTAGGAAAAGTCTGGAGGAGCTAAGCTTAAAAAGGGATTATGAGCTTGTCAGGTCAAGGTATGAAAAGCTTTTGGAAGAGATAGAAAGGATAGAAAAGCAGACCATACCAAAGGCAAAGGAGGAGCTTAGCCTTGCCATAAAGAGCTACAAGCTAAGGACCATAACCCTTTTGGAGCTTACAGAGACAAAGAGAAGGTATGTGGAGCTTTTAAAGTATAGGCTGGAACTAATAAGGCAGGCCCACGAGGAGTATGCCAAATATTTAAGCCTTGGGGGTGAGCTATGAGGCTTTTACTTCTTCTTATTTTACCCCTTCTTTCCTTCTCCCAGGTCATAAGGCTGGACCCAGAAAAGGAGAAAAAGCTAAGCATAAAACTTTGGGAGGTAAAGGAGGAAGAGGTGGTGGAGGAACTAAGACTTCCCGCACAGGTAAGCAATTATTCAAGCTCTGTAGCTCAGGTCCATTCTCCAATCTCTGGTATAGTGAAAAGGCTTTTTGTAAAGCAGGGTGATTTTGTGAAAAAGGGTCAAGCCTTGGCCTCTGTCTACTCTCCACAGGTGGCAGAGCTTCAGGCCCAGATAAGGATGGCAAAGGTGAGGCTAAAGACGGCGGAGGAAACGCTAAGGAGGGAGGAGATGCTATACAAAGAAGAGGTCATTCCCTATGCCAGATATTACGGTGCAAAGATAGAGTATGAGAAGGCAAAGGGGGAGTATGAGGCCCTTTTGATGGCCCTTAGGTCCTTTGGTGAGGTAAGGGAAAATGAGGTATTTGTTAGGTCTCCCATAAGCGGTTATGTGGTGGAACAAAGTGTTTTCGTTGGGTCTGGTGTGGATACTTCCAAGGAGATGTTTAAAATCCAGTCTTATGAGAGGCTTTGGGTATATGCCTATGCGGACCCAAGGGATGTGGATAGGATAAAAAAGGGGACAAAAGGTTATGTGCTTTGGAAGGACAAAAGGCTTTGGGGAACTGTGGATTATATATCGGGGGAGGTGGATAAAAACACAAAGAGGGTTCCCATAAGGCTTTTGGTGGAAAACAGGGAAGAGCTTTTGAGGCCCGGTCTTATGGTGGATGTCTACCTTCAGCTTGGGAATATAAGGGGCCTTTGGCTACCCATCCAAAGCCTTCAAAGGCTTGGAGAGGATTATGTGGTCTTTGTGAAGACCAAGGAGGGCTTTGAGGTGAGGAAGGTAAAGAAGGTAAAGGAGGTGGGGGACAAGGTGCTTGTGGAGGGGAGCATAAGGAAAGGTGAAAGGGTGGCCATGAGCGGTCTTGTATTCCTTAAATCTCAGGTAGAGAGATGAGGAAGGTCTTAAAGTACAGGCTTTTGGTGCTTTTGCTTCTTTTTGGAGTGGTGGCCCTTGGCCTTTGGTCCTTCAAAAAGCTACCCATAGATACCTTCCCAGACCCTACACCCGTTCAGGTGATCATATACACAGAAACTCCGGGCCTCTCTGCAGAGGAAACGGAGCTTTTGGTCACCAAACCCATAGAGTTTGTTTTGTCTGGTATAAAGGATGTGGAGCTTGTAAGGTCTGTGAGCCTTCCGGGCCTCTCCTATGTGAGCGTCTTTTTCAAAGATGGCACAGACATATACTTTGCCAGAAACCTTGTGGCACAAAAGCTTCCAGAGGCCCAAGCCCAAATACCGCAGGGCTATGTACCAAGGATGGGGCCAAACACCTCCGGCCTTGGCAACGTGCTTTTTTATGCCCTTTTGGATGAAAAGGGAAACTACTCCCTTGAGGACCTAAAGACCATCCAGATGTGGAAGATAAGGCCCATTATAAAGGCCACCGATGGCGTGGAAGACATATCCCAATGGGGACCAGAAAGGGCTTACCTCATAAGGCTAAAGCCAGAAAAGATGGTTCTATACGGCATAAGCTTGGAGGATGTGGTAAAAGCCTTAGAAGACTATAACCAGATAGCGGGTGGGGGCTTTCTGCAATCTCCCGAGGGAGACCTGGTGGTAAGAGGCCTTGGAAGGCTAAAAAGCGTAGAAGAGGTGGAGAATGTGCCAATAAAGAAGGAGGGAGGAGTAAGCCTTACCATAAGGGATATTGCGGAGGTCTTGCCCTCAGAGCTTCCAAACAGAAGGGGAGTCTTCACCCTCAACGGCCAAGAGGTTCAAGGCAACATAGTTTTGAAAAGAGTTCAAACAAACACCATGGAGCTTGTAGAAGAGCTGAAAAAGAAGCTTGAAGAGGTTCAAAAGATATTGCCAGATGGCTTAAAGGTGGAGGTCCTTTATGACCAGTCCTACCTTACTCAAAAGGCCCTCTCCACCGTAGAAAGGGCCCTTATAGAAGGCATACTGTTGGTATCTCTGGCCATAGCCCTTTATATGTGGAACCTTAGAGTTGCCCTTTTGGTGGCCCTCTCTGTACCACTTACCCTTCTTATCACCTTTATCTTTCTCAAAAACCTTGGCATCTCTGGGAACCTCATGACCCTTGGCGGTCTTGCCATAGGTATAGGCCTTTTTGCGGACGCCACCGTGGTGGTGGTGGAGAATATATACAGACATCTTTCTGAGAGGCCACAGGCAAACAAGTTTTCCATAATAGTTGAATCTGTAAGCGAGGTCCTAAGGCCCGTTAGCTTTGCAGTAGGCATTATCATGCTTGTCTTTTTGCCCATCTTTAGCTTTGAATCTGTGGAAGGAAAATACTACAAGCCCTTGGCACTCACCATCATCTTAGCCCTCTTTTCTTCCTTGGTGGTTGCCTTCCTCTTTATGCCTGTGCTTTCCTACTATGTGATAAGGCCCGGAGGAGAAGAAACCTACTTTTTCAAAAGGCTAAGAGAACTCTATTTAAAGCTTTTAGAAAAGGCCTTTAAGATTAGAAGCTTGCTTTTGACAGCCACCCTTGGCCTTTTCTTATTCTCCCTTTTCCTACTTTCCCGCATAGGAACAGAGTTTGCCCCACGGTTGGAAGAAGGAGCCCTTGTGGTAAAGTCCTTTTTGAACCCAAACGTCTCCATGGAAGAGGCCAAAAGGGTGGCAAGGGTGGTAGAGGAGACTGCCCTTGAATACCCAGAGGTGGTAAGGACCTTTTCCAACATAGGAAGGGCTGAGGTGGGGGAGCCTGTGGACCTTAGCTACATTGAGACCTTTATAATCCTTAGGCCTGCGGAGGAGTGGAAAAACTTCAAAAGCAGGCAGGAGTTTGAAAACATACTAAGGGAAAGGCTTGAAGGCGTGCCGGGTGTGGAGTTTAGCTTTACACAGCCCATACAGATGAGGATAGATGAACTCCTTTCGGGAGTAAGGTCCACCGTAGCCATAAAGGTCTTTGGCGATGACCTAAAAAAGACAAACGAGATAGCCTATAAGATTGAAGAGATAGTAAAAGGTATAAAGGGTGCGGTGGATGTGGAAACGGAAGCCCAGTCTGGAAAGCTACAACTAAGGATAGTGCCAAAGATGGAGGTGTTAAAAAGATACAACCTAACCACCGCAGAGCTTATGAACTTGGTGGCCTATGCCTTGGGAGGAAAGGAAGTAGGCTACATACAGCAAGTCACCATACTCTTCCCCTTGGTTTTGGGCTTAGAGAAAAAGGACTTAGAAAGTGTGAAGAACCTACCCCTTATCACAAAGGATGGCAACATATTGACCCTTTCACAGGTGGCGGATGTGGAGATAACTGAAGGTTTTTCAAAGATAAGGAGGGAGAACGGCATGAGGTTTGCCCTTGTGCAATCCAACCTTCAAGGCAGAGATCTGGGAGGCTTTGTAAAGGAAATAAAGGAAAGGATAGCAAAAGAGGTCAAGCTTCCACCTGGCTACTTTATAAGCTTTGGCGGGCAGTTTGAAAACCAAGAGAGAGCTATGAAGAGGCTCTCCATAGTGGTGCCTTTATCCATTCTTTTGATACTGCTACTTCTCTACATAAACTACAACTCCCTTAGAGATGCCCTCATAGTTATCTTAAACGTCCCCTTTGCCACCATAGGTGGCGTGCTTTCTTTGTATATATCCGGTTATAACCTTTCTGTGCCTTCTGCAGTAGGCTTTATAGCCCTCTTTGGCATAGCAACCCTCAACGGAGTGGTTTTAATATCTTATGTGAGGTCCTTGCTGGAAAATGGATACAACCTTAAAGAGGCTGTGCTTTTGGGTGCTTCAAGAAGGCTAAGGCCCATCCTTATAACAGCCACCGCCGCCTCCTTGGGCCTTTTGCCCATGTTATTTTCCAAAGGTATAGGGTCGGAGGTTCAAAAGCCTTTGGCGGTGGTGGTTATAGGTGGTATTTTTACCTCTACAGCACTAACCTTGCTGATACTTCCCTTAGTATATGAAAGGTTCGGAAGGAAGAGCTAAATATATTTTTAAAGCATGAAGGCAATAAGCAAAGAAGAGTTAAAAGAGCTTTATGATAAGGACTTTCCCCTGTGGGTGGAGATAAACCTGCAGCTTCTCAAAGAAAAGGCCTACCACTTGGTAGACTGGGAAAACCTCTTAGAGGAGATAGAGGATATGTGGCGGAGGGAACTTGATGTTCTTGTGGGTTATCTTGCAGTCATTTTGGAACATCTATACAAGCTGGACAATTTTCAAGGTCTGGCAGAACCTAAAGAAAGCCAAAGGTGGTTAAAAAATATAAGAAATGCAAGGGAGGAGATAGAAATACTTTTTGATTGGTATCCAAGCCTGAAGAATAAGCTCCCCAATGAAGTAGATTATGCTTGGAAGTTTGCAAAAATAGAACTTTTAAGCTGGGCATGGAATAACAACATTGATCTTTCTAAAGATGATTTACCGGATGTATGTCCTTATACCTATGAAGAGGCCATGACAAGAGATTTGAACAGAGAAATGAAAGGGTAAAGCCTTGCTGAAGATAATTGAGACAAATCTTTTAAACTGTTACGTTGGGTGAAAAATTCTCTTTTGAAAATATGGTATTAATCTTGTATGGGCACACCTTACGGGTGCCCTATTGGACAGGATAAGCCCTACCCCTACATAAAAAATTAGCCGGCGAAGATCCTAAACCTTTAATTTCTCATCCGTGTAAATCCTTGTATAATTTTAAGCTATGCTAGACGCAAGGGAAATAATGGAAATACTTCCACACAGGTATCCCATCCTTTTGGTGGACAAAATCCTTGAAATGGAAGAGGGCAAAAGGATAGTGGGTCTAAAGAACGTTTCCGTTAATGAACCTGTCTTCCAAGGGCACTTTCCCGGATTCCCTCTCATGCCCGGTGTTTACATCCTTGAGGCCATGGCGCAAGTAGGCGGTATTCTCATGATAAAGTCACTTGGGCTTGAGATAGGAAAGTATGCCATAGTCTTTGCCGGCATTGATGAGGCAAGGTTCAAAAGGCCAGTATATCCGGGGGACCAACTTATAATGGAGCTGGAAGTCATCTCTTTAAAGAAAAGCCTTTCAAAGATGAAGGGGGTGGCAAGGGTAGATTCTGAGATTGTGGCTACCGCCATACTCTACGCCGCTGCAAGGGAGCTAAAGGATATAAAAAGATAACTTACCTTGCCTCTTGCAACATACCCAAAAGCCTTTGAATCCTTTCCCTTTCTTCTCTTAGCTCCTCAAGGGCCTCCTTTGTCCTCTGGACCTCCTCTTCCGGTGCCTTCTTTAAGAAGTTTTCGTTGCTGAGCCTTTTCTCAAAGGTTTCCATGGACTTTTCCACCTCTGAAAGCCTTCGTGAGTAAGAGTTTATAAGCTCCTCCAGATTTATGTTCTCTTCCGCCAGCACATAGAACTCAAAGTCCCTTGAAAAGCTCGCCACAGATTTGGGTGGCCTTTCTGCCACTTCCTCAAGGCTTTCAAGCCTCGCAAGGCTGAGAATGTGAGGCATAAACTCTTCTACAAGGCTTTTGCTTTCCTCCGCTCTGTAGTATAGCTTTATCCTCCTTGATGGCTCAATGCGAAGGTCGCTCCTCAAGGACCTTATGGAGGAGATAATCTCCTTTAGCCTTTCTACTCTTTTCTCCGCTTCCTCGTAGACCTCTTGGGGGTTAAACTGTGGGTACTGGGTTATGGATATGCTCTCTTGGTGTGCTGTTGGCAAGGCCTGCCACAGCTCTTCTGTTATGTAGGGCATAAAGGGGTGCAAAAGCCTAAGGGTTTTCTCAAAGACCATAAGGAGGGTGGCCTGTGCGCTTATCTTCTCCGCCTTTATCCTTTTTTCCTCTTCTGGATCTTCCGATTGAGGCTTGGCATAAAGCCTTATCTTAGAAAACTCTATATACCAATCGCAGAACTCACTCCATATAAACTCATAAAGCTCCCTTGCAGCCTCGGAAAACTCATACTCAGAAAGGGCCTTGTTGACCCTTTCTATGGTCCTGTTAAGCTTTGTGATTATCCAGAGGTCCTCAGGCCTCGGCGGGGCGCCGTAGGGAAGGTTGGAAAGAAGGTCCTCATCAAGGTTCATAAGTATAAACCTTCCCGCATTCCAGAGCTTGTTGGCAAAGTGCTTATAGCCCTCAAAACGCTTTTCTGACAGTCTAATGTCCCTTCCCTGCTGTGTGAGTATGGCAAGGGTAAACCTCAAAGCGTCTGCACCATACTTTTCCACAATATCAAGGGGGTCTATCACATTGCCTTTAGTTTTTGACATCTTTTGACCCTTCTCATCCCTTATGAGGGCATGAATGTAGACATCCTTAAAGGGTATGTCCTTTGTAAAGTAGGTGCCCATCATCACCATACGGGCAACCCAGAAGAAGATGATGTCAAAGCCTGTAACCAAAAGGTCTGTAGGATATAGCTTTTGAAGGTCCTGAGTGGCCTCCGGCCAGCCAAAGACTCCAAAGGGCCAAAGGGCAGAAGAAAACCAAGTATCCAATACGTCCCTTTCTTGCTTTAGCCTTTCTGAACCACACTTTTTACACCTTAAGACAAAGCGGTAGGCCTTCTTCTGCGGATTATACCTGTACCTGCTCTTTTTCTCTGTGAGTATGGCCATGGGGTTAAGATCCTGCGTAAAGAAGAGCCTGAGAGAGTTGGCATCCACTTCCGTAGAGTGGTATTTATGAAAGGCAAAATGCTTATAAAAGTCCAAGACGGTCATCTCTGGATGCACAAAGGAGGGAGAGTTAAGAATATCTGCCACCTCCTCAGGAGTAAACTCCTCTCCTATCTTACCATCTGCCATGAGGTTAAAGATTAGCTTGTCATAAACCCTGTCAAAGTCTTCATCGGTAAATATGTTTTCCTCTCCACAGTCCTCGCAGTACCAAACGGGTATTCTATGGCCCCACCATATCTGGCGTGATATGCACCAGTCTTTTAGATTTTCCATCCACTGGAGGTATATCTTGGACCAGTTTTCTGGAATAAACCTAATTAGGCCTTCTTTTACCACCCTTATGGCTTGGTCCCTTATGCGTGGGTCTGAGACCTTTAAAAACCACTGGGTAGAGACAAAGGGCTCAAGCACCGTTTTACACCTGTAGCATTTGCCTACCGCATGCCTGTGGCTTTCCACCTTTTCAAGAAGGCCAAGCTCTTCAAGCCTTTCCACTATCTTTTTCCTTGCCTCATACCTGTCAAGGCCCTCAAACTGGCCTGCATTGTGGTTCATACGGGCAAACTGGTCCATAACCTGCACAAAGGGAAGGCCATGGGTCTTTCCTATCTCAAAGTCTAAGGGGTCATGGGCTGGCGTGATCTTTACCGCACCCGTTCCAAACTCTGGCTTTACCCTCTCATCCGCTATTATGGGGATAATTGGCTCTACTTCTGAGCCATCCATAGCCTTCCTCTTCCACTCCACAAGGGGAAGCCTTACCTTTTTGCCCACAAGGCTTTTGTACCTTTCATCCTTCGGATGCACGGCTACAGCCGTGTCTCCCAGCATGGTCTCCGGCCTTGTGGTGGCAACGGTTATATGCCCTGAGCCATCCTCAAGGGGATAGCGTATGTAGTAGAGCTTTCCCTCCTCTTCCTCATGCTCCACCTCAAGGTCCGAAAGGGCTGTAAGGTCCTTTGGGCACCAGCTAACCATATACTCTCCACGGTATATAAGACCTTCTTCATAGAGCCTTCTGAAGGCATACCTTACAGCCCTTGAAAAGCCCTCATCAAGGGTGAACCTCTCCCTTTTCCAATCTACGCTAACGCCCAGCTTTTCAAGCTGTTCCCTTATGGCACTTCTTGATATGGGCACCCACTCCCAAACCCTCTTTAAAAACTCCTCCCTTCCAAGGTCCAGCCTGTTTATGCCCTTTTCTTTTAGCTGTCTATCTACCACATACTGGGTGGCGATGCCCGCATGGTCAAAGCCCGGCACCCAAACCACCTCTTTACCCAGCATCCTCTGCCATCTACAGATTATGTCCTGAAGGGTAGCGTTCAAGGCATGGCCCATATGCAATGAACCTGTCACATTAGGGGGTGGGATAACCACAGAAAACTTTTCTCCAGATGTATCCTTTACAGAATACAAAGCCCTTTCCACCCAAAGCTTGGAGTATCTTTCTTCCACCTTCTTGTGGTCGTACTGGCCTATATCCTTCATAAAGAAAGGATTATACTACAGCTACGGTAGGTAATTGACTCCTTGGTATATAATAAACCTTGGAGGGTGGACCTTGAGAAAGGTGTTGTTTGCCACTCTTTTTGTCTTACTTTTTGTTAATTACAGCCTTGGGAGGGAAGCCATGAAGGTAGAAGCTCCTTTCAAAGAAGGTCAAGATATACCTCGCAAATATACTTGTGATGGAGAGGATGTTTCTCCTCAAGTTAAATGGTCTGGACAGCCAAGCAACGCCAAGTCCTTTGTGCTTATCATGGATGACCCAGATGCGCCCGTTGGCACCTTTACCCACTGGATAGTTTATGATATTCCCGCAAGCCAAACAAGTTTGCAGGAGAACTTTCCCAAAAGGAGTGAGGTTGGAAGTATAAAACAAGGTATTAACGATTTTGGCCGTGTGGGCTATGGTGGCCCCTGTCCCCCTCGTGGGCATACTCATAGATATTACATAAAGGTTTATGCCCTTGATGTGGAAAGCCTAGGCCTGAGGCCCGGTGCCACAAGGAGGGAGGTGGAAAGCAAGATGCAGGGACATGTAATAGGACAAGGGCAAACTATGGGAAGGTATGGAAGGAGGTGATCATGTTTAAAAGCTTGCTTTTAGCCCTTTTGCTTGGCTTCACCCTTTTTAGCCAAGGCTGTGCCACAAGCAGACCTTTAAACACCGGAGAAGTACCTATGAAGACTTCTCAAAGGCTGATAATAAAGTTTAAAAAGGACGTGCCAGAAGAAAAGAGGAAGGAAATAATAAGCCAGTATGGACTAAGGCTTGTAAAGGTTATTGAAGACTTAAACATGTATGTGGTGGAAGTGCCAGAAAGGGCATCGCAGGAAGAGCTGATGAAAAAACTCTCTGAAAGAAAAGAGGTTGAGTATGTAGAACCTGATAGGATTTATAGAATATGGTAGGGAGGTGGGTTATGAAGCTTAAACGCACATCAAGGCTTTTATTATGGCTTTTTGCTGTAATTTTGGGAACACTTTTTAGCTCTCAAGGTAGTCAAATTAGCAAAGCGCAGACTAACAGCTCTACATCTTTTGGACCTCAATACACACCAGCCCCTAGGTATGCCTTAGATAGGGTGATAGTGAAGTTCAAAGGAGGCCAGTTTAGATTGCAAACTCTCTCTGAAGTTAAAAACCAGTATGGACTTCAAAGCATAAAGCAGTTTAAAAGCTTAAATATCTACGTGTTTAAGCTGCCAGAAGGCAAAACTCCCCATGAGGCCATTGCAGAGCTAAGAAAAAGGCCCGATGTAGAGTATGCAGAGCCAGACTACATATACACTATAAAAGCCATACCAAACGATCCACTGTGGAGCAACCTTTGGGGCCTTGTAAAAATACAAGCCCCATCTGCGTGGAATATTACCACAGGAAGCCAAAGTGTGGTGGTGGCTGTGATAGACACGGGAGTGGACTATAACCATCCGGATCTACAGGCTAATATGTGGCAGGACCCAGCCACTGGATATTATGGCAAAAACTGTATTACAGGTGCGCCCAATCCAAACGACCCTATGGATGACAACGGGCATGGGACCCATGTGGCTGGAACCATTGGTGCAGTGGGTAATAACGGCGTTGGCGTAGTGGGTGTAAATTGGCAGGTCAAGATAATGGCTCTTAAGTTTATGGGTAGCGATGGCTCAGGCACCACCTCAGATGCCATAGACTGCATCAACTACGCCATACAGAAGGGTGCCCACATCATAAACGCAAGCTGGGGAGGCTACGGCTATAGCCAAGCTTTAAGGGATGCCATAGCAAGCGCAAAGAATGCAGACATACTCTTTGTTGCTGCGGCTGGGAATGAAGCTAATGACAACGACCTCATTCCTTTATACCCAGCTTCCTATGATTTGGAAAATATAATCTCCATTGCTGCAACAGACCAAAACGACCTTTTGGCAAGCTTTTCCAATTATGGAAGGAACTCTGTCCATGTGGGAGCGCCTGGTGTGGGAATTTTGAGTACTTTGCCTAATAACAATTATGGTAATAAGTCTGGTACCTCCATGGCTTCACCTCATGTGGCGGGCCTTGCAGCCCTTTTGAAGGCTCAAAATCCAAGCTATACATGGAGAGAGCTAAAGTGTAGGATAATGAAGGGTGTGGATCCTCTTTCTTCCCTCAATGGAAAGACCATAACTGGTGGAAGGATAAACGCCTCTAAGGCTTTAACGATTAGTGATTGTCAGCCGGGAACTTTTTACTTTTTGCGCGTGCTTATAAACGGAAATGGCACTGTGGATGGCAATGTGGGCGTTTACAACAGTAATAGCACTGCTACTCTTAACGCCGCACCAAGCTCTACTTTTGTAGGATGGGGTGGTGATTGTTCAAGCTGTGGAAACAATACCACATGCAACGTAGTTATGAATGCTGACAAAACCTGCGTAGCCATTTTCCAATATAAACTCACTGTTAGCAAGTCTGGCACCGGTTCTGGCACTATAACAAGCAATCCAGCTGGCATAAACTGTGGCACCATATGTTCTGCAAACTTTGATCCAAACACTTCTGTTACCCTTACCGCCACACCAGACGCTGGTTCCACTTTTGGCGGTTGGGGTGGTGATTGTCAGTCTTGTGGAATGAGTTCTCAATGCCCCATAACCATGGATTCGGACAAAAGCTGCTATGCCATCTTTAACTTCTCTGTGAGTAGCTCCTCCTCTGGTGGGGGTGGTGGATGTTCCATGGCTACAGGTTCCAATCCTCTCAATGTCCTCCTCTGGCTCTTGCCACCAATACTTATAGCTTTCAGGAGGACCTTCAAAAAATAAACCTTTAGCCCCCGCCGGGGGCTTTTTTAAAAGGAATAGTGTTCTTTTATCTTTTTAACAATAGCCTCTGGGCTAAAGCCAAAGTGTTGCATAAGCACTTCGCCCGGTGCAGACTTGCCAAAGGTCTCCAAACTTATAACAAGGCCCTCAAGCCCTACATATTTATACCAACAGAGGCCCCTTCCCGCCTCTACAGCCACCCTCCTTTTTACCTCCGGCGGAAGAACATGCCTTTTGTAGCCTTCCTCTTGGCCTTCAAAGACTTCAAAGCTTGCCATATTCACCACCCTTACCCTTATGCCCTCCTCCTTTAAAAGCTCTCCAGCCCGTAGGGCAGGGTGTACTTCAGACCCGCTGGCAAGGATGATAAGGTCTGGAGTTCCTTCGCAGTCAAGGAGTATATAAGCACCTCTCCTTATGCCTTCCGCAGATGGGTATTTAGACCTGTCTATGAGAGGTAGCTTTTGCCTTGTGAGTATGAGGGCTGTAGGACCATCCTTTCTTTCTATGGCCATCTGCCAGGCTATGGCTGTTTCATTGGCATCCGCCGGCCTTATTACCCAAAGGTTTGGTATAAGCCTTAAGGAGCTTAGCTGTTCCACAGGCTGGTGGGTTGGCCCATCCTCTCCAAGGCCTATGGAGTCATGGGTAAAGACGTATATGACCTGAAGGCCGGCCATGCTGGCAAGCCTTATGGAAGGCCTCATATAGTCGGAGAAAACCAAGAAGGTGCCACCGTAAGGAAGTATTCCCCCATGGTAGGCCATGCCGTTTAGGATGGTACCCATGGCATGCTCTCTTACTCCAAAGTGTATGTTCCTTCCAAGGGGGTTCTCTGCGGAAAAGTCTCCCATACCGTGCAGGTAGGTGTTGTTGGACTCAGAGAGGTCTGCAGAGCCTCCAAATAGGACGGGTATGTGCTTGGCAATGGCGTTTAGCACCTTTCCACTGGCCTGGCGCGTGGCCATAGGCTCACTAAAGGTAGGAATATGCTTTTTGTACTCCTCTCCCCAGTCCTTGTTAAAGTATTTCAAAAGCATGTCCGCCAGATCAGGGTACTTTTCCCTGTAGGCTTCAAAGAGCCTGTTCCACTCTTCTTCCAGCTCTTTTCCTCTCTTTATCTTCTCCTCCCTGTATTCCCACACCTCCTGCGGCACATAAAACTCCTCTTCTGGCCAGCCAAAGTTTCTCTTTGTCTGCAGGGCAAGGTCCTTTCCTAAGGGTGCGCCATGCACGCTGGCATCATCCTGCTTTGGAGAGCCATAGCCCAGATGGGTCCTTACGGATATAAAGGAAGGCCTATCTTTTTGCTCCATGGCCCTTCTTATGGCCCTTTCTATTTCTTCCAGATTGTATCCATCCTCTATATGCTGTACATACCAGCCAAAGGCGGAAAACCTCTCACATACATCCTCAGACCATGCTAAGGAAGTGGGGCCGTCTATGGAAACCTTGTTGTTGTCCCATATTACTATGAGTTTATTTAGCCTCCAGTGGCCCGCCAGCTGGGCCACTTCGCAGGAGATTCCTTCCATAAGGTCTCCGTCGCTCACAAGGGCAAAGGTGTAGTGGTCTATGATAGGAAAGCTTTCCCTGTTAAAGTAAGAGGAAAGGTACTTTTCGGCCAAGGCCATGCCTACGGCGTTGCCTATGCCTTGGCCAAGGGGGCCTGTTGTGGCCTCTACTCCAGGTGTTAAAAAGCTTTCTGGATGTCCCGGTGTTTTGCTTCCAAGCTGTCTGAAGTTTTTGAGGTCCTCAAGGTCAAGGTCATAGCCCATAACAAAGAGGAGAGAATAGAGCATGGCGCTGGCATGGCCCGCAGAAAGCACAAACCTGTCTCTGTTTATCCACTTGGGGTTTTTGGGGTTAAAGCGTAAAAACCTATCAAATACAAGGTAGGCTATGTGGCTGGCGCCCAGGGGCATGCCCGGATGTCCAGACTTTGCCCTTTCCACTTGATCCACACTCAAAAACCTTATGGTGTTTATAAGAAGCTGGTCCTTACTCATGCCTTTACAAGCTCCTCCCTTAGTTCTTTGGCGGTTTCCACCATATTTTTGAGGGAAGGTATTACCTCTTCCCATCTTCTCGTCTTTAGACCACAGTCTGGATTTACCCAAAGGAGCTCTACAGGAAGGACCTTCATGGCCCTCTCAAGCACTGCCCTTATCTGTGCCTTTGTAGGCACGGCGGGCGAGTGTATATCATAAACACCTATACCTATCTGCCTGTCCCACCCTTTAAAGCTCTCAAAGGCTGATATGATCTCTCCTTTACTCCTTGAGGCCTCTATGGATATGACATCAAAGTCCATCTGATAGATGTATTCAATCACCTCGTTAAACTCACTGTAGCACATGTGGGTGTGTATCTGGGTCTGGGGCTTTGTCTTGGAACACAGCCTAAAGGCCTTTACAGCCCAATCAAAGTAAGAGGGCCAATCCCTCCTCTTTAGAGGCGCCCCCTCTCTAAAGGCAGGTTCATCTATCTGGATAACCTTTATGCCCGCAGACTCAAGGTCTTTTACCTCTTCTAAGAGGGCCAAGGCTATCTGGTAGGCTATCTCATGCTTTGGTATATCTTCCCTGTAGTAGCTCCAGTTTAGGATGGTGACAGGTCCTGTAAGCATGCCTTTGACTGGCTTGTTTGTCAAAGACTGGGCATAGCCTATCTCCTCCACCGTCATAGGCCTTGGCCTGTAGACATCGCCGTATATGATAGGTGGCCTGTAGACCCTTGAGCCATAAGAGAGAACCCATCCGTGCTTGGTGGTAGCAATGCCCTCCAGCCTTTGGGCAAAGAACTCCACCATGTCTGTCCTTTCAAACTCACCATGCACAAGCACATCCAGACCTATCTCCTCTTGAACCCTTATCACATGCTCTATCTGTTTTCTTATAAACTCCTTGTACTCTTCCTCCGATATCTTTCCAGAGTTGTAGGCAGTCCTTGCCTTCCTCACCTCCTCTGTCTGTGGGAAGGAGCCTATGGTGGTGGTGGGCAAGAGGGGAAGGTTCAAAATCTCCTGCTGAATCTTTATCCTTTCCGCATAAGGAAGTTCCCTCTGAAAATCCTCTGACCTGAGGCTTGCTATTCTTCTCCTTACCTCCTCCCTTACTCCAAAGCCCTCCTTTGATAGCCTTGCAGACTCCTCCACTTCTTTCAATGCAATCTCTCCTCCCTCAAAGGCAAGCTTTAGGGTCTTTAGCTCACGGAGCTTCTCCTTGGCAAAGGAAAGCCTCTCTTTTAGGCCCTCCGGCAGGCTGTCTTCTGGCTCTACGCTCACGGGAAGGTGGAAAAGGGGGCAGGAGTTGGAGATTATAAGGTCCTTTGAAAGCTTGGAAAGCTCCTCTATAAGGCTTAGCTTTTCCTTTAGGTTTGCCCTCCATACATTCCTTCCGTTTATTATGCCCGCTATAAGGGCCTTATCCTCCGGAAAGCCATACCTTTTTATGTTCTCAAGGTTTTCACCATTGGATACAAGGTCAAGTCCCAAGGCCTTTACAGGAAGGTCCACAAACCTCTTGTAGTTTGATACGCTATCGTAATAGGTTATCACATAAAGGTCTGCATACTTGCTAAGACA
>FWWM01001624.1_pt1 | contig 67063 bp, 48 predicted proteins | sample 2228351 | NCBI WGS metagenome assembly FWWM01 (sample SAMEA103939774, study PRJEB20133) | metagenome
CTGTGACAGACTGAAGGTCTGTCCTACAGAATCAGCTTTGTAAAGATTTACATTAGCAGGAAGTTGTATGTTGTTTGTTGTCAGTTTTATCCACGCTTCTGTGCAGCTTACATCCTCGAGTTCAAGTTTAAGTTCCCCTTCAAGCTTGGGTTCTGTAGTTTGTTTGCAACCTGATGTAAACAGCAAAACAATGTAAAATGTACAATTTACAATTAACAATGGCATAATGGTCTTCCCAGGGAATTCTTTGAACATTTTTTATTCCATAATTAAAATATTGGTTCAGGTATTTTCGTAAACTTAATTGTTTCTTACAAACAAAACCAGAGTAGAAAGATTCCTTTTATCAATCATATAATCAAATATTATTCCCTTTAATTTTTTTATGAAAAAAAACTGAAAATGAAGGGTAGAAATTTTTTGACGACATACTTGACGACATTATTATCATAACTTGGGTTAGGGGGAAGGGCAACCTGTCCCTATATGGGAGATTATCACGGGAAGGGCGAGCCCTTCCCCTACAAAATAAAAAAATGTAGGGAACAGTCTCCTGACTGTTCCCGAAAACTTATTACTTTATATATATCATTTTTCTTGCTTGTGAAAAATTTTCTGCTGAAAGCTGATAAATGTACACGCCACTTTTTAATCCGGCAGTATCACCATAGGAATTGGCTGTGAATTCAATTTCATAAACACCTGCAGATTTTGGTTCATCAAAAAGTGTTGCAATTTCATTTCCGAGTAAGTCAAAAACTTTCAGTTTCACATTCCCTTTAGTTCCCTTTGGAACAACAAACGAAATTTTTGTTGATGGATTGAAAGGATTTGGAAAGTTCTGTTTTAATTCAAATCTGGTTGGTAATCCTAAATCAACAGTTACTACATTCAGGTATGTAAAAGAACCATCATGATCTACTTGTTTTAATCTGTAATAGTATACTCCATAATCAACATTTTGATCAATATAACTGTAAGTATTTCGGTTTGTGGTAGTACCATTACCGTTAATGAAAAATATCTCTCTGAAATTTACTCCGTCATTACTTCTTTCGATTGAAAAACCATTATTGTTTAACTCTGAAAGAGTGAACCACTCAAGTTTAACTTTATTTCCTTCAATAACAGAAGCATTGAAAGTGCCTAGTTCCACTGGTATTACCGTTGGAACGAAATTATATATTCTGCCATTGAAAGATACAAGATAGAGTTCATTATTCTGATCTACTCCAAATGATGTAATGGAACCGGCAGCTGTTGTAATCTGCGTATTGCTGGGTGGATTAACACCATCGTAGAGTAATGCCCAAACTCTTCTGGTCCCATAATCTCCGTATATATACTTCCCAAAAAGTTCAGGAACATTTTGTCCTCGGTAAACATAACCACCTGTTACAGAAATTCCCTCAGAGTGAGAGTATTCCCAGATTGGAAAAATGTAATTGCCACTACAGCCGCTTGTGTTATAGGGATGATTACCTTCATAACATCTCCAACCATAGTTACCGCCATTAGTAATAACATCAATTTCTTCCCACTGATTCTGTCCGACATCAGCAGCCCAAAGCCAGCTGGTTACAGGATCAAAACTCATGCGCCAGGGATTTCTTAATCCCCAAGCGTATATTTCTTTTCTGATTGAAGTATTCGTGCTATCGTAAAATGGATTGGTCGCTGGTATTCCGTAATTTAAAGGTGCTTGTGGGTTATCCACATCAATTCGAAGAATTTTACCTAATAAGTTTGTGATATTTTGTGCATTGTTTTGCGGATCACCGCCAGAGCCGCCATCACCGGTTGCGATATACAAATATCCATCAGGGCCAAAAGCCATACAACCACCGTTATGATTTGAATATGGTTGATTGAAAGTTAAAAGTATTAGTTCTGAATTTTTGTCTGCAGAATCAGGATTTGAAGTTACCTGAAATCTTGAGACAACGGTTCTGAGCGGGCTTGGTGCTGTATAATTAACATAAAAATATCCATTTGTTTCAAAATTTGGATGAAAAGCTAAACCAAGAAGACCTGTTTCACCACCAGAAGTTACGCGGTCGGTTATGTCAAGAAACATTTTTGTTGTGTTTACATTAGGGTTATTGGGGAATACCTTTATTCTTCCTGCTTGTTCAACAACAAATATTCTGTTGCTTCCATCGCCGGCATGATCAAGATATAATGGATTTGAAAATGTAAGATTGGGAAATGCAATCTGGAAATTGTATTGTGCTTTCACTTGAAAAGAAAACACTATAACTATCCAGAGTAAAATGAAATTTTTCACTATTACCTCCTAAGATATTTGTTTTTATAAAATCCGAATTATCGAAGTGAACATCTAAGATATATACTCAAATGAATTTTACAGCGATATAATTAATTTAACTTTAAGAAGTTCTCTTTATTATAGCCGCTTTTTTTCGATGCTTCCACTAGCAAGTTATGGTTTGTTATAAACTTTTGCAACCTTTCTTTTAATGACTTTTTCAAAGAAGCAGATTTCAATTCTTCTTTTTCAAATTCAAATTGATTGATTATTTCAAACAGAGGAAGCCACTTTATTACAGCTTCGAATCTTTCTTTGTTGAAATAATTCTTACCTTCATATTCGTGAAGCCGAATAAAATGAGCAAACTGCTTTTCATCAAAAAGTTTTGCCAGTTTCTTTTTTAGCTTCTTTTCAATCTCTTCACTGTCTGGCTTTTTAATTTTCTTCTTTGACTTTAATATCTTTTCAGATTCTTCTTCTCCATCAAACATAAATCTGAAACTATCTTTTAAAGCTGAAAGTTTCAAAAGATCATATCGTAAATGAGTTTCATCAGCGTAGTTAAGATAACTGAATATTTCAAACAAAGGTTTCCAAAGCAGGTATTCATCAAAAACTGAGCTGTTATTTGAGATATCAAAAAGATTTTCAAGTAACTTATAAGTAAAGATGTAAGAAGTGTTTTTCTTTACGAATGATTCTTTAGCTTCTTCAGCACTATTATCTGGTAATGATTTATCGGTTCTCTCAGATTTTTGTTGAATTAGTGGAATGAGATTTAGTAATTCATCAATTTTTTTCGATTTGGTTTTTTCGGAATTGATTTTATCAATATTCTTTATGAATTCTCTTATTGAATCAATTGAACTAACGAGGGACTTTTTAATTTCTTCTTCCGGTTTCTGATTATTTATTTTCGATTTGAATAACTCAGCGAAATTCTGAATTTGATTTTCAGGTAAAGAAACATCTTTTACTTCATCAATTATGTTTCTGACAAAATCAGTTAAATATAAATTAACAAATGATTCGTGGAAGGGAAGTAGTTCTAATTCTTTTATCGTCTCTTCTACTGAATGAACACCTCTTCCCTGAAGAAAATTGTAAACACGATTATATCTTCCATCATAATCGAACACTTCTTTGAAATCCAGAAATACTTTTCTCTCATATCCCCACAGATGATAATTGATTCCAAAATTCCAAACATCACTGCCTTTAAGAATAAATTCTTCATTCTTAACAAAGTCTCTGAATATGTAAAAGAACGCAGATGAATTGTTAAAACCAAGTGCTTCAGCTATTCTTCTGTTAGTTATATTCCCATCACTATGGTTAGACTTATAACAGGAATAGTTTATAATTCCGAATGCTTCATAGTAAGAGTTGTTGTATATGACTAATGCTTTCTCCATTCCGTATTGATTTGAAAAAGCAAAAACATTTTCATTTACATCTCCGAAAGGTGATATGAAATCATAAAGTTCAAAATTTTCTACCTGACTGAAAAGATATCGTTTCTTCATCAAAGGAAATATTTCTTTTTCGTGTTGCCAGACAAGATTATAATCAACAAATTCATTGTAGTAAGCTCGTTTATATTCCATTCCGTATTTTTCTGAAAAGCCCTCAATTTGTCCGTGAGCAAACATTGGTAAGCCGGGCAAAGTTACAAGCATTGTTGCAACACCAAAATACTTATCACCTTTTCCGAACTGATTGATTGCAGTTTCTTCATCAGGATTACTCATAAAGTTGACATATCTTTTAAGAATTTCAGGATCATAAGTCAGTGTATTTTTCATAAGCTCGCGATACTTTGCATTCTCTTCTTTCATAAACATATGCATAAAAGCAGAGTTATAAACACGATGCATTCCAAGTGAACGAACAAAATATCCTTCCATTAACCAGAATGCTTCAGCAAGCAAAAGAGTATCGGGCATTTCAGCGTTAATTCTGTCAACAACTTCGCGCCAGAATTCATCAGGCATAGCTTCATCAAATTCAGATCGTGTCATAGCATAATCTGCTCTTGATGGAATTGCTCCACCTGTGCCGGGAATGGGAAACCACAATCTCTGATAATGTTTTTTTGTTAAAGTCATTGCTGCGTCAAACCGGATGATAGGCGTTTTACGAGCAACATGCATAATCGTTTGTATAAGCGATTCACGAACTTCCGGTTTCAGAAGATTTAACTGTGCGGTATCATTCCACGGCATATTCGTCCCATCATTACCGTGATAGATATACCTTTTCTCGCCTGTGTAACGATCCAATCTTTCAAACACAACCGCAGCATCTGTTCTTGAGAAATATTGATCTTCAATTCTGATTTCTACTCTTTTATCATCTGAAAGATTCGGACCAGTGAAACGATAAGAAGGAAATGGAGGAACTGGTGATTGAATAAAGTAATCAGGTTTTTCAATTACCCATTTTGAATAAATTCCGGTATGATTTGGCACCATATCACTTGATAGTCTTATTCCTCTCTGCCAGCATCGTTGCTTGAGATTTTCAAATGCAGGTTCACCTCCAAGATCTTTTGCTATTACATAATCATAAAGTGAGTAAGCTGAAGCTGCAGCATCAGGATTTCCCATCATTTGTTTTATTTTTTGAGATGCACTGCTTCTTTCCCAGATACCTATTAACCATAAAGCATTGAAATTCCATCGTGCAAGCTGATCAAGTTCTTCGTCAGGAATCTGATCAAGATATTTTATTTCCCGTTGATATTTTTTTGAAAGCTGATCAAGCCAAACGAAAGCATTCTTAGCAAGCATTACAACTTTCGGCATCCAATCAGTGTCAGGTGTAAATTTCTTTATCTCAAGCTGATAATATTCATACTCTTCGGGCGAGAGTTTTTTGCCTGCAGCTATTTTTTCTCTTAATGTTTGAAGATATTCCGAATCAAAGTCATAATTTGGAACAGGTGGAGTTCCTTTCTCTCCTCCGCCATGTTTTACAAATAACTTATAATCTTCAGAAATTAAATCTTTTCCACTCAGAATTTTTTTGATAAAATAATCACCAATGTAAGATTTCCAATGCTCTTTAATAAACTCAAGCTGAAGACTAATTTCATAAGGACTGGTTATTACTGGTTTTTTAAGAAATGAAATCAGGTTTAACGAACTACCACCAACAGGTTTTTCAAGCTCAAAGAATTTTTCAGTCTGTTCTATTAAATTTTTATAAGATGTCTCTTTTGCAAGTCTTTCATCTGAAAAAAGTTCAGCTAACTGACGCACAGCCGGATTGATGTTTTCTATATTCAGTAAGATTATTTCTTCAAGAATTATTTCACGGTTTGATTTATTTTCAGTTTTACCGTTAAGAAAATCTTTTGCAGAAATTTTATTCTGATAAACGGGAAGGGGAGGAAACTCCTCAATGAATTTTAACATTGTGGATTCAAGTTCATCTTCACTAAGAGACTGTTTCAGAAAATCTATGCTGCGCTGAAATACATTGGGATTTTCATTCTGCTCATATCTTCTTATTAAGAGGTGGAAAATTTCGTGAAGTAATCCAAGAGCATTGATTTGCCCGGCTGTTACTTGTTCAGAATATCTGCCTTCGGCTTTTCTTACATTGTTAATTTTATCTGCAAGTATTCTTGCGGTGGTAAAATCTGCAACTATTAAATCACCCTGAAGTGAGAAAAGATTTTCATCAAATTGATATTTTTTACGGGATTCTGATGAAACATGAAAGTAATAAATAATCATAAAACTTCTTACAAGAATTTGATTCTATGAACTAATATAATAAAACATCAATTCAATGTGATATTTACCGCTACTGGGGTATAATAATCAAATATTTATATCAGCGTAAAGTTGACATTTTCAGTAATAAAAATTATTGTTGCCTCAGAAAATGTTATTCATTTTTATCGGAAAGCTTATCAAAAGGAAATAAAAATTCAATCATTAACAATTTCAGGGAGTAAAATGGCAAAATCAAAATCTCCGGAAAAACCTGTAAAGGTTAAAAAAGCAGTTGTAAAGAAAATTGCAGATTATTTTTTAAGAAACGGATATCTCCGTCTTCCATCTGAAAACAAATCAAAGAAGAAAAAAGTTGTAAGTAAAAAAGGATATGAGATTCGATTTGTAGCAAAAGACAGGAAAGAATTATCAGAGTTGAAAACCGTACTTAAAGAAGCAGGATTAACAGCCGGAAAACCTTTCGATAAATTCAATCAATTTGTTCTACCGGTTTATGGAAAGGATAAGTATTTCAGATTTAAGGAAATGCTTGCTGCTGAGAAAATTAAAATCAGCGCTCACAAAAAATAGTCTCAATCTGTCGGTATTGAAGCATTGTTCGGTATTTTTTTGGTTGTTGCTACATCTTGAAAGATGAATTAGTATTTAATCGAATTTTATTAAGCTTTTGTGGAGGTGTGTATGAAATATAAATTTTATTACGCACTCACTTTAATTTTAACATCCTGTTTATTAAGTAGTTGTGATTCAGATGAACCAACCAAATACACTGAGATTAAACCTGCTCCTTTAGAGAGAATTAATAGTATTACTGTCACTGACAATTTTATAATAGTTAATGCCGACTACATCACTTCTAATTCCTGTTGGGAATATTACAAGACTGAGATTACGGGTAACGACACTACCATTTATCTTAAAGTTTATGCGAAGTATGAAGGACAGAATTGCACACCTTTTGTTGGATCAATAACCCACATTGATACAATTTACTTAGGCAGTGCGGGATTTAAAAAAATAAGATTCTGGCAGAGCGATTCCCTTTATAAAGACACTACAATTGTATTCGCAGCGAACTATAATATTAGTTTCCCTGATTTTTTCGTCGAAAAAGGTTCTGATGTTGATTCCTCATATATTTCATTACGCGGGACAAAAATTAATTCATTCGTCTTTGAGATTGAAACCACAGGTTGGGGAATTATTGAAACAACAATATCTCATTCTATAATTTATAAGCCAAATCTTATAATGATTTATATGATGGGGGAATGTGGAGTAGTTTTTACAAGAACCTGGGAAAAAGCCAGTCGAAAAATAATTTTTACTGCTGATGTTCTGGATACAGTAAATACGATTGCTTTCACAAACTTATTCAGGGATACTGATACGATAGTTGTCAACAGATAATTACTGATGGTATGCGAGACTTGAACCAACCCAGGTTTTATTTTTGTTGAAATCAACTCCCATCATTTTACCCTTACTTGTTCTGATAAGGTTCAGTACAAGTTCAGGTTTAGCTGAGTTTTCTTCCCAGAGATACATCATTCTTATCTCAACTTTTGAATAATCATCCGGAGTTTTAATAACAGGAGAATATTCAACTTTTTGCTGTAGGATATAATTCTCGCGGTCAGTTATTAAATCAAGTTTTTCTTTAGTTATATCGACATCAACCCCAAGACCGGCAAAAGAGAAAAGAGGTTTTAATACAAACTGAGATAAGTTATCCGGATATTTTTCAAGTTCGTTCAGATAAAAACATTCGGGTACATATTTACCTTTAAGCTGAGGAAGTGAAAATTTACTGATTCTGAAAAACCAGTTCGGATGACCGACCCAGTGTACATCAACTTCTTCGAAGAAATTAAAAGAAGATTCTATTTGTTTTCTTTCAAGCTCATCGAAAATCACACGGTTGTAAATTCGTTTTATTTCAATCTCACGGCCATCTTTTTTATAAAAAAGTTTTTTACCTTTTTTTATGATATCAGTTACACAGACCTCAGGAATGCCAATCAGTTTTTCCATTGCGGCAAAATCAATTCTGGTTTTTTGCCTATGAGGTTCAATCTCCAGAAGAATTACCTGCTCAGGATCTTCATTACCAAGAATAATCTTTTCGAGCAGGTCAACATATTCATCTTCGTCAAGCCCGCTAAAGTAGGGAGTAAATTCATCCGGTATATCAAAGTATTTCTTTAAGGTGCGGTTCAGAAAATACTGATAGCCATACAGGGTGGGAAACCCCTGAAGTTCAATTAGTTTCGGAATAAAGCGATCTTCTTCTTTGCAAATCGCAAAATCAAGGGAAAGAAAAACAGGTTTATCTGTATCGTTTGGTACGATTAATCTTTTCGGAATTGCATTAACAGATTTCTTCCTGAACTCTTCGTTAGTTAATTGACTGACAATGTCATCGCAAGCTTTCAGCAATTCATCAGTAAATTCTTCTGAAAGGAAAAGAGGTGTTTCAGAAACCCTGAAATCGGTAGGGTATTTCAGAATTGAATTAAGTTCATCAAGAAATGCCAGATATCTTATTTCCGAAAATTGCTGATTGAACTGTTCCCGTAATTTTGGAATCATACTAAACTTTTATACTTGTTAATTCGTTTATTGCATTGTTAAGAAAAGAGGGAAGAACTGTTTTTCTCGTAAGTTTAATTTTATTATCATCTTCAAGCCACTCAATCATCTGATAATATGTTTCTTCGCCATATCTTTTAACAATGTAATCTTTTCTTTCCTGTTGTCTGAAGTGATAAAGCATACTTGCAGGATCAGCTTCGGGATGAAACTGTGTGCCGACTATTTCATTAGATATTCTGACTGCACCCAAAGCTGGAATGTCTTTATTTTCTTCTTCCGGTACTTCCCACGATAAAATTTTTGCACCTAACTGTTGAAGATGATTGTAATCAGGATTAACCACCTGCCACTGTCTTATATCGGCTGCATAAAGCGGATTGGTTAATTCAGATAGAATCAAATCTTTATCACCATCTTCTGTCTTTGTGAATTGCTTAACTCCAAATGAATTGAGAAATCTTTTATTAACTTCACCAATGTTAAAGAACCTTGCCATCATCTGGAAAGAATGACAAATAAAGAAAATATACTTCTTCTCTTCATTCTTCTGATTGTTATTCCAGATTTTATCAAGAAGATTAAAGTAATCCTTTTCCCATTGAGTTCCTTTTCCTTCAAATGGACTTCCCGGACCACCGGAGGAAATAAAAATATCATAATCGAGATCAGGTGTAAGACCTTTGTATCGGGTTTCAAAAACATCGTAACTAATATCAACATTGGAATTTGTTTGTGAAGCTTCACCAACAATTTCACGGATACAACGCATTCCTTCATTAGGTTCGTTGTTGTAAAGATCAATAGTTGCAATTTTTATCTTATGTTTCATAATTTATTTAAGATCTAATCCTATGTGAGTTTCTTCAATAATGCAATCAACTACATTTTTCAGGTCTGATGATTGATTGAAAACATCAAGCTGACGATCGGCACCAGTTCCCATTTCAAGAATTTTCTTAAGATAATGTGCCTCTTCCCGACATTTAAGATCATCAACAACATCATCTATGAAATCAAGAAGTTCTCCGGCAAGTAGTTTAAATTCAACTTCTTGTTGTTTTCCGAAATCAATCAACTTACCGTGAATACCATATCTTGCGGCTCGCCATTTGTTTTCGGCAATCAGTGCACGTCTATACAATCTGAAACCAAGATTCTGTTTGATCAGTTTGTATAACTTCGCAGTTATCGCTTGAATAAGTGCTGTTAAGCAAATTGTTTCATCTACTCTCATCGGAATATCACAAATCCGATATTCAAGTGTATGGAAATATGGGTGCACGCGAATGTCCCACCAGATTTTTTTTGCATCATCTATGCAATTGGTTTTAATAAGCAAGTTTACATAGTTGTCATACTCAGCAAGACTCATAAAGAAATCCGGAATTCCTGTTCTTGGAAATCTGTCAAATACTTTACTTCTGTAGGATTTAAATCCTGTATTTCTCCCAATCCAGAAAGGTGAATTGGTTGAAAGAGCAAAAATGTGAGGAAGGAAATATCTTGCTGCGTTCATAATGTGGATAGCAGTTTCTCTGCTATCAACGCCGACATGCACATGAAGCCCAAAAATTAAATTGGCTCTTGCAACCTGCTGAAAGTCATCAATTATGTTTTTATATCTTGGGTGTGAAGTAATTTTCTGATCTTTCCAATGCGAAAACGGATGGGTACCTGCAGCTGCAATTCTCAGGTTTTGTCTTATGGCAAGCTTTGCAAGATCTGTTCTCAGCTTGGTAACCTGACTTCTTGCATCATCAATATTTCTACAAATATCAGTACCCAGTTCAACAACTGACTGATGCATCTCCGGCTTTACTCTTTCAGCAAGTATAATTTTACCCTCATCAAGAATCTGCTGAATGTGTGATTTTAATTCGCGCGACTGCGGTTCTACAATCTGAAATTCTTCCTCAACTCCGAGTGTGAATATTTCAGGGTTAAACATAATTCATCCGTTTATATTTTTAATGGTTTATTGTTTACAAAAGCATTTACAAATTCACCCCAAGTCAAATTGTTTTGTCCCGGTTTATGTGCTTTGGCTCTTCTGATGGCCATATTTGCTGCTGCTTCAACAATCCATTCGAAATTTTCCTGACCCACGGAGTTAACATCCGCATCAGGAGCTGGATTACAAAAATCTATTGCATAAGGAATTCCAGCTCTAACAGCAAATTCAACAGTGTTAAAATCATAACCAAGTCCTTTATTCAATGCTATAACTCCTTCGTGAACTTTTTGTAGAAGTTTCTGTTCAACTGGTTTTGGGTTTCTGACATATCTTAAATGATGAGGTTGTTTCGGATCATATTGCATTATGTGAACATCCTGCCTGTCGAGACAGTAGCATCTGAAATATTCATCAAAGATAATTTCCTCCTGTAACATCATTACCAGTTGTCCGGTTTCATTATATGCTTTAAAGAATTCCTCTTCGTTATTCAGCTTATAAACATTTTTCCAGCCACCGCCTGCAAAAGGTTTGAAGTAAGCGGGGAATCCTACATAATCAAAAATACCTTTCCAATCCAGAGGATATTCAAGATTTCTGAAGGATCTTTCATTTGTATCAGGTGGATGTTGATTTGACGGAAGAATGACAGTCTTTGGAACAGCTACACCAATTTTAATTGCAAGCGCATTATTGAAAAATTTATCATCTGCAGTCCACCAGAAAGGATTATTGATTACAGCAGTTCCGCAAATAGCTTCATTCTTTAGCATAGCTCTGTAAAAAGGAACATCCTGAGAAATACGATCAATAATTACATCATATCCAATTGATTGCCCCTGAATAACTTTGTTTACTTTAAGCGATTCAGCAACAATACCGGGTTCCTTTTTTGAATTTACTCTTTCAACAAAAGCGGGCGGAAAGGTAGTCTCCTGCCCATATAGTATTCCGATTTTTTTCATTTGTTTCCCTCTGAGTGAATTATTTCTTAATTAATTTTTTAAATATCAGGACGAGTGTTGTTCTATTGATTATTCAATAACTTAAGTGCATAATCTCTGAACATCTTTATCCACCACTGCCAGTCGTGTCCTGTAAATGTTCTTACATCAATAATATGATGAACATTTTTTCTTTTTAATATTTCAGATAATCTCAGATTTTCAGGAAGGCAGAAATCTGAATCGCCGGTCCCGAAAATTATTTTCATTTGCCTGATTCTGCTTAAGTACCAATCATCATCAAGATTTGGTAGATAATCAGGTGGATTGTTGAAATAACAATTTTCATCATAGTAGCCATAAATAAATCTTTTAATATCATAAGCTCCACCCATTGTAAACAGACCAGAGATTTTATCAGGATGTTTGAATGCAATATTGGCTGCGTGATAACCACCGAAACTGCAACCGCATACAATTACCTGGTTAAATTCAGTTTGATGAATTGCAAATTCAATTACTTCCTGTAAAATGGCGTTCTCATAATCAATGTGTCGTTTTACTCTTTCAGAAGGATGAGCTGAGTAATTATACCAGCTCTCATTGTTTACGCTATCAGGGCACAGAACCATCAACGAACCATCATCAATCAAATCTGCGATTGAATTAATTAATCCTCTGTCTTTTGCTTCGTAATATCTTCCGCCTGAAGTTGGAAAAATTATTATTGGCAATCCTGAGTAACCAAATGTCAACATTTCAAATTCCCTTTGCAGCGGCAAAGAGAACCACTTATGATAATTTTCTTTCATTAAATCAGATTAACCGGAATGAGTAACAATTAACAACAACGCTTTTTGTGAGCAAATATATGTAAAAAAGATTTTTAATCAATATTGAGCACAGGCAAATCACCGGTTAACAGCACAGTTATCCTAAATAAATTGAAATTCGTTTCACTTAAAGGTATTTTTACACGCTATTTGATGAAAGATTATGCAACAAACACCTTTAATGACTCAGTATTATAAGATTAAGCAGCAACATCCTGATACTCTTTTGCTATTCAGGGTTGGTGACTTTTTTGAAACTTTTGAGGATGATGCAAAAATTGCTTCAAAAGTATTGGGTATTACTCTTACCAAAAGATCAAATGGCGCTGCAGAGGATGTTCCGCTTGCAGGATTTCCTCATCACGCAATTGATGCATACCTGCCGAAGCTTGTCCGCGCTGGCTATCGAGTTGCAGTTTGCGAACAGATGGAAAATCCGAAGTTTGCCAAAGGAATTGTTAAACGTGAAGTTATTGAAGTTGTTACACCAGGTGTAACTCTTTCCGATAAATTACTTGATCACAAAAAGAATAATTATGTTCTTGCAATCTATATAAAAGATGAAATTGCTGGTCTTTCTTTTTCAGATATTTCCACCGGTGAGTTTTATCTTTATGAGACCAGGACTGAAAATCTTTCTGAGCAGATTCAACTTATAAATCCCTCAGAGATTCTTTACTACAAAAGAGATAAAGAATTTATCTCAAAGTCAATATCCAAAGTAAATCCTGAAATCAGACTAACCAAAATTGATGACTGGATCTTTAATTTTGATTATACTAATGAACTTCTCCTTAACCATTTCAAAACTGTTACATTGAAAGGTTTCGGAATTGAAAAATTTCAGGCAGGAATAATTGCTGCCGGAGTAACACTTCATTATCTTCAGGAAACTCAGAGAGTAAATCTTTCCCACCTAAATAAAATTTCAGTATATAACCCATCTGATTATATGATTCTTGATTATGCAACAAAGCGTAATCTGGAAATTATCGCTTCAATGCAGGAGGGTTCAAGAGAAGGAACTTTGATTTCTGTACTTGACAAAACTCAGACGGCAATGGGAGGCAGATTACTGAAGAAATGGATATCCGCTCCGTTGAGGGATGTTAATTCGATTAAACAAAGACTTAATGCTGTTGAAAATCTGTTAAATGAAAAATCTATCAGAAAAGAACTATTAAATCATCTGAAGGAAGTTGGAGATCTTGAACGGCTGATATCTAAAGTTTGTACCGGGAGAGCAAATCCGAGAGAAATTATTGCTGTTAAAACATCGCTTAAAAAAATTCCGGAGATAAAAGAAATACTTCGTAAACTTTCTGACTCTACTCTCAGAAAAATTTCTGATTCACTTAAAGATTTATCAGATCTTGTCTCAAAAATTTCGGAAGCAATAGTTGATTCACCACCAGCAGGTTTAACTGAAGGTGGAATTATCAGAAGCGGATTCAGTGCAGAACTTGATGAACTAAGAGATATTGCATTTAACGGTAAAGAATGGATATCAAATCTTCAGCAAAGAGAAAGGGAAAGAACAGGCATTCCTTCTCTTAAAGTCGGTTTTAATAATGTTTTTGGTTATTTTATTGATATCAGTAACGCACACAAATCAAAAGTTCCTGATGATTATATCCGAAAGCAGACTCTCGTTAATTCAGAGAGATATATCACTCCTGAGCTTAAAACATTTGAAGAAAAAATTCTAAATGCTGAAGAAAAAATCGGTGAACTTGAATATCAATTATTTAACGAAATAAGAAATCTTGTTGCAATCGAAGCGGAAGCAATTCAGAATAATGCAAGACTTATCGGAATGCTCGATGTATTTGTGTCTTTTGCTGAGTGTGCCGAAGAATATAACTATGTAAAACCGGAAGTAAACGAAGAAGATGAAATTGAAATAATTCAGGGAAGGCATCCGGTTGTTGAAAGAATTTTATCACCTGGAGAAAAATTCACACCAAATGATTGTAACCTTAACAACACTGAACAGCAAATAATTCTTCTCACCGGTCCAAATATGGCGGGAAAGTCTGTTTATTTAAGGCAGGTTGGTTTAATTGTTCTATTAGCCCAGATAGGTTCGTTTGTACCGGCAAGCAGAGCTAAAATCGGAATTGTTGATAGAATATTTACAAGAGTAGGAGCAAGTGATAATATCACTGCAGGTGAAAGTACATTCTTAGTTGAAATGCAGGAAGCGGCAAACATCCTGAATAATGCGACTTCGAAAAGTCTTATTTTGCTTGATGAGATTGGAAGAGGCACAAGCACATTTGACGGAATTTCTATTGCCTGGGCAATAACGGAATATCTTCACGAGAATCCAAAGGTTGCTGCAAAAACTTTGTTTGCAACTCATTATCACGAATTAAATGAAATGGCTGATTTGTTTCCAAGAATCAGAAACTATAAAGTTGAAGTTCGTGAATATGATGACAAAGTAATTTTTCTGCATCGTGTAAATCCGGGCAGGGCTGATCACAGTTATGGAATTCAGGTGGCTATGATGGCTGGTTTGCCTGTATTTGTTACAAACAGAGCAAAAGAAATTCTGAATAATCTTGAGAGCAAGGAACTGACTCCTTATGAAGTAAAAAAAGAAAGACTTAAAAAACTTAAAAGTGAAACTGATAATCAAATAAGTTTGTTTGAATTTAAAGACGATGAATTAAGAACTGAAATTAAAAATCTTGAACTTAATACTTTAACACCTATTGAAGCATTGAATAAATTGAACGAACTGAAAAGAAAGATGGAGAAAAATGATTAGATCAATCAGAATTCTGACTGGGTTTTTTATAATAACATTTATTTTATTAACCGGCTCAAATTGTAACGATGAAAATAAATCTGAACTTACAAAATCTTATCTGACTTTGCTCGAGCAGGAAAGGGCTGACAGAAACTGGCAGATGCAATATAATCCCGGTTCATCACCGTTTTTAGTGGATACTTCAATAAGATATGAACCCTTAAAATTTTTCGAGCCAAACCCGGAGTTTATTTTCAAGTCCAGGCTTTATCGGATTGATAATCCTGATTCGGTAGATATTTATGGTACCAAAGGAACTTCGAGGAAATATCTGCGTTACGGATATTTTAATCTTAATTATAAAGGTAACGATTACAAACTTTTTCTTTACAATATTTCAACGCCGGATGGAATGAAAGTTTACAACATCTGGTTCAAAGATGGAACAACCGGAAAAGAATCATTTGAATACGGAAGATATCTTAAGTTCGAAAAAAACATTGATGATGATTTTATTTACACAATTGATTTTAATCGGGCTATAAATCCTTTGTGTGCTTACAGTAATTTGTTTAACTGTCCGGTGCCTACTGAGAAGGATTCGCTTCCATTTGAAATAATAGCCGGTGAGAAAAAATTCAGAAAATAAGTTGTTCTTAAAAAGGAGAGAAAATTGGTAGTAGTTGTTGATAAAAAATTACCGCAGGAAAAAGTTGAAAAGATTATAGCAGAGCTGAACAGATTTGGTTTTGATGTTCACAAATCAACCGGTGAAAAATATATTATTCTTGGCGCATTAGGTGTTCAGGCAGGATTTGATACAAGAAAAATTAAAATGCTTGAAGGTGTTGTTGATGTTTTCAGAATCACTGAACCATATAAACTTGCAAGCAAAAGATTCAAGCCCGAAAAAACAATAGTTAGAGTAAATGATATTGAAATTGGTGCGGATGATATCATCGTAATAGCCGGCCCTTGTTCTGTAGAAGATGAAAATCAGATAATGAAACTTGCCTCGGTTGTAAAAAAATCCGGTGCAAAAATTTTAAGAGGCGGAGCATTCAAACCAAGAACCTCACCTTATTCATTTCAGGGATTAGGCGAGAAAGGATTGAAACTTTTAAGACAAGCTGGTGATAGTTTTGGTCTTTCGGTTATTACTGAAATTATTGAACCATCACATTTTGAACTTATTGAAAAGTACACGGATATTTTTCAGGTTGGCTCAAGGAATATGTATAATTATCCGCTGCTGAAATTACTTGGTACATCTGAAAAACCGGTAATGCTGAAGCGTGGAATGTCTGCCACGATAGATGAGTGGTTAATGTCGGCAGAATATATTCTTGCGGGTGGAAATCCGAATGTAATTCTTTGCGAAAGAGGAATAAGAACCTTTGAAACATCATTAAGAAACACATTCGATATATCTGCAATTGTAGCAGTTCAGGAGAAAACTCATCTGCCAGTTTGTGCTGACCCTTCGCACGCAATCGGTTACAGAGATAAAATTATTCCTATGGCTCGTGCAGCAGTTGCTGCCGGCACTGATGCATTGATGATAGAAGTTCATCACGATCCTGATAATGCTTTATCTGATGGTCCTCAGGCACTTTTGCCTGAACAATTTGAACAGTTAATGATTCAGATTAAAGAAATCGCAAAAATAATCGGTAGAAAAATCTGACTAAATATTTCTCAAATCTTTTATCCGTTTTTTATATAAACTTTCAGATTTATAATTGTTACCAAAGATTTTTTTCAGGTGTATGCATATTAAAACTTTTTTTCTGATACTGATTTTAACATTATCAATATCAGCTCAGCAAAAGGAAATCCGCCGAACATATTTTCCCGATGGCAAAGTAAAAACTGAAGGTGAATATGTTAATGATAAACTTGATGGGAAGTATAAAGAGTATTATCCTGACGGCAAACTATGGAAAGAATGGAACTTTGTTGATGGTAAAGAGGAAGGCATTTCAATATGGTATTTCCCTGATGGCAAAGTTCAGATTGAATGGAACTACAGAAATGGTTTGCGTGAAGGTATTTCAAAATGGTATTATGAAACCGGTGAGCTTTGGGCAGAACAGAATTATGAAAATGGTGTATTGCAGGGAATAACTTACACTTATTATAAAACAGGTGAAAAGCAGGGTGAATGGAACTATGTAAACGGTGTGTTGCAGGGAATATCAAGAACATTTTTTTATAATGGAAATGTCGAAACCGAAAAAAAGTTTGTTGACGGAAAACTTCACGGAACAACCAAGGTATTCCACGATGATAAATCACTTGCTCTTGAAGCTTTTTTTGTAAATGACAAACTCGAAGGAAATGTGTACATCTATGATAAAATGAAAACTTTAAGGGTAAAAGATTTTTATGTGAATGATGAACTTGTTAATCGGGAAAGATATGATTACAAAGGAAAAGTTGAATCGAAGGAAGAAATTATAAGAACTAAATATCCTTCGGGTTTTTTAAAGGATGAAACTTACTATATTGATAATGTAAGAGATGGAATAATGAAGATTTATTATGAATCAGGTTTCTTAAACTATGAGTATAATTACAGAAAAAATGTTTTAAATGGAAGAGCACTTCAGTTTTATGAAAATGGAGTTGTGAAATTAGTAAGCGATTATGTAGATGGAATCAAAATTGGTAACGAAAAAGAATATTATGAAAACGGAATTCTGAAATCTGAAACCATTTATGAAAAAGGCAGAAAGAATGGAACACAGGTTACTTATCATCCAAATGGTAATCTTTCAACTATAACTCAATTCGTTGACGATGTCCAGACAGGAGAATTAAAAACTTTTCATTCAAATGGCATTTTGAAATCGGAAGAGTTCATTCAGGATGGAAAAAGAGAAGGGAAAAGAACTACATATTATCAGAACGGTGCTCTTGAAAAAATTGAAAATTATCTTAATGGAAAATTGCAGGGCTGGACAAAAATATATTATGACGATGGCTCTCTGATGAAAGAGGAATATTATACTGACGGAGTGCTTCAGCGAAGCAAAACTTACAGCAGAGATGGTTTGCTGGTTTCTACCTTTGGATACAATTGATCTTATCCCCCAATTTTTTTCCTCATTCCCTGCAAGATTAATTAAAAAAATTCAGCCAGCAACTTTACTTTTTCTTGTTTGATATTTTTTATTCAATTCTTAACTTTGAATAGTAACCAATTAACCAACAATCACAGGAGATAAAATGAAACTTAAATTATTCATTTTAAGGATAACTGTTCTGATGTCATTCCAGCTATTCTTTTTCAATACAATCTTCCCACAGGAAAATTTATGGACTGATAAACAGGAAACAGAAATAGTTGCCACTGGTGAGAGAATAATCATTCCACAGATCTACAGAACAGTTTCTCTGAACAGAAATCTTTTAACTGATTTGCTTAGTCGGGCACCAATGGAAACCTCAAATTTCATATCACAGGAAACATCCGAAATTGAACTTCCGATGCCTGATGGTTCAATGCAAAAGTTTGCATTTGTAGAATCACCTGTTATGGCGCCTGAGTTATCTGCCAGGTTTCCGGAAATTAAAACTTATCTTGCCAAAGGGATTACTGACCCTTATGCTGTTTGCAGATTTGACTTTACACTTCAGGGATTCCACGCAATGATTCTGTCACCAAACGGAAGAGTTTTTATTGATCCCTTTAGTAAAGGTGATTTAGATAATTACATTTCTTACTATTCCAGAGATTATGTAAAAGAGAGTGCATTATTCGATTGTGAATTGTTAATTGATGAATCAAGACAGGCAGAATTTGACTATCTTAAAGAAAATAAATTATTAACCCCAACAGGTCCTCAGTTAAGAACATACAGATTGGCAGTTGCAACAACAGGTGAGTATTCTACTTATCATGGCGGAACAATACCTTCGGTTATGTCTGCAGTTGTAACAACAGTTAATCGTGTTGTGGGTGTATATGAAACTGATTTAGCAGTTCGGATGGTTTTAGTACCAAATAATGATACTTTAATCTTTCTGAATGCATCAACTGATCCTTATACCAATAATGATGGCTTTGCAATGTTATCGCAGAATCAAACAACTGTTGATGCACGGATTGGTCCGGCAAATTATGATATAGGTCATGTCTTCAGCACTGGTGGAGGTGGTGTTGCTTATCTTGGAGTGGTTTGTGTAAATGGCTCAAAAGCCCGCGGAGTAACAGGTTCACCTCAGCCAATTGGTGATCCGTTCGATATTGATTATGTAGCTCACGAAATGGGACATCAATTTGGTGGAAATCATTCCTTTAACGGAAATGCTGGTTCGTGCAGTGGCGGAAACAGAAATGCTTCAACTGCTTATGAACCCGGTAGTGGTTCAACTATTATGGCTTATGCCGGAATTTGTTCGCCACAAAATCTGCAAAACAATAGTGATCCTTATTTTCATGTAGTAAACTTTGATGAAATTGTCAGCTACACAAATTTTGGAAGCGGGAACAGTTGTGCTCAGATTACAAATACAGGAAATTCTGCTCCAACAGTAACGGTTCCTGCCGGTGGTTTTTATATTCCAAAGAGCACACCTTTTGCTTTGACAGGATCAGCAACTGACCCCAATGGTGATGCATTAACTTATAGCTGGGAAGAATTTGATTTAGGTCCTGCAGGTCATCCGAATTCGCCATCCGGCAATGCACCTATTTTCAGAGTATTTAATCCTACTACATCACCAACCAGAACATTTCCGAAACTATCTTCATTACTTAGTAATACTCAGGTTATCGGTGAAATTTTACCTTCGTATGCAAGAACTTTAACTTTCAGACTTATTGCCAGAGATAACAGACCGGCTGGTGGTGGAGTGAACTATGCACAAATGCAGTTTCAGGTTGACGGTAATTCTGGACCATTTGTTGTAACCTCGCCAAATACAAATGTTAGTTGGCCAGGTTTATCAACTCAAACTGTAACCTGGAATGTTGCAAATACAAATATTGCACCTGTAAACTGTGCTAATGTAAATATTCTTCTTTCTGTTGATGGCGGTCAGACTTATCCTTTTGTGCTTGCTTCAAACACACAGAATGATGGCAGTGAAACAGTTACTTTACCTGACAATCAAACGAACACAGCAAGAATTAAAGTTGAAGCCGTTGATAATGTTTTCTTTGATATTTCAAATGTGAATTTTGCTATTACAACTGCAATTCCTGTAGAACTCGTTTCCTTTACTGCATTAGTAGTTGATAATGGTATATTACTTAGCTGGTCAACAGCAACGGAAACAAACAATGCTGGTTTCACAATAGAAAGAGGAACAGACAGTGAAAATTTTTCAGAGATAGGTTTTATTGCCGGGAAAGGAACTACAACTGAAACACAGATCTATTCTTATCTTGATAATTCAGTTAAGACAGGAAAATATTATTACCGGTTAAAACAAACTGATTATGACGGAACTTTCAAATATCTTAATGTTGTATCGGCAGAAGTAGGATTGCCCACTAAATTTGTCCTTGAACAAAATTACCCTAACCCATTCAATCCGACTACTAAAATTAGCTGGCAGACACCTGTAGCAGGTTGGCAAACATTAAAAATCTATGATGCTTTAGGAAATGAAGTTACAACTTTAGTAAATGAATTTAAGGAAGCCGGAGTTCATGAGCTCGAATTTGACGCAAGCAACCTTGCGAGTGGAATTTATTTGTATAAGCTAACAGCTGGTAACTTTGTACAAACCAAGAAAATGATATTGAACAAATAATGAAACTTGCAATCGTAGTAAAAAAATAAATTATAAAATGATAAGGAAGGGCTTATGATAAATCATGAAGAATTGCCCTTCCTTTTTTATGTATGTAAAAACTTATGTCCCCACTCCTGTTAATTACTAAAGTCCATCTAATTATTTTTCGATATTCAATCCGTATTTGATTGTTAAGTATCAAAAAGTCAATATCATTGCGAAGTATCTGGTAATTTAATATTCAAACAGATTTCTAAACTGAAATTATAAAAATAAAACAGGTCGTTAGTTAGTAAATATTTTATTTGAATTAAATTGAACCAAATAATTAAAGTTGAAAAAAATATATTTCATTTTGTAAACTATCTTGAATACAAATTACTATTGACTACCTACAAATGTCCAAATTCGATTTCAGTTTTCATTACAATCTAACTTAATTAAATTTACACATAAGATTTCCAGAAAATTTAATGGTATTCAAATGAAAAACATCATTACAACAATTCTGCTCGCTTCATTAATCATTAGTTCAGTTTCATATGCTCAATCAAATCCTCCTAAAAGAGAATTAAGAGCAGCTTGGGTCGCAACAGTTACAAATCTTGATTGGCCCTCATCACCCACAATTTCAACTGATCAGAAAAAACAGGAAGCAATAAATCTTCTGAATGAATTAAAAAGTGCCGGTGTTAATACAGTTATTTTTCAGATCAGAACGGAATGTGATGCTCTCTACAGCTCGGCTTATGATCCATGGTCTTATTGGTTAACAGGTTCGCAGGGAAATCCACCATATCCATATTTTGACCCGCTTGAATTCTGGATTGAAGAAGCTCATAAAAGAGGAATGGAGTTGCATGCCTGGTTTAATCCTTATCGTGCTGAAAGAAATGTCGGGAATTATCCTCTTGCACCAAATCATGTTGTAAACTCTCATCCAAACTGGGTTTTAACAATCGGAACTTTCAGATTCCTGAATCCGGGTTTGCAGGAAGTAAGGGATTATATTTCAAATGTTATTTTTGATGTAGTCAGCAGATACGATGTGGATGGTGTTCATTTTGACGACTATTTCTATCCTTATCCTCCGAACCATATGACTGCTAATTCAACTAATAATGCTTTGGATGATTCAGCTTTTGCAGCTGACCCCAGAGGATTTACAAACAAAGAGGATTGGCGGCGTGATAATGTAAATATTATGATTGCACAAGTGAATAACAGAATTCAATCTGTTAAACCTTGGGTTAAATTTGGTATTAGTCCGTTTGGAATCTGGCGGCCTGGCTACCCACCCGGAATAACAGGAATGGATGCTTATGCTACAATTTATGCAGATGCCCTCGCGTGGTTGCGTGCACATTCTATTGATTATTTAACTCCGCAATTATATTGGCCCTTTGGAGGTGGTCAGGATTATGCCAAGCTTCAACCCTGGTGGGGAGATTCAGTTTTTGTACACGGAAGGCATTATTATCCGGGTCATGCACTATACCGGGTTGATCCCGGTTCTGGAAACTGGACAGCAAGTGAAATTCCAAATCAAATAAGATTCGACAGAGCCAATCCAAAAGTTCACGGTGGAGTTTTCTTCAGAGCAAAGAGTTTTGTTTCAAACTTTAAAGGAGTGACCGATTCACTTAAAAATGATCTTTACCGATACATTTCAATTCTTCCAACTATGAACTGGAAAGATGTTGTTCCACCTAATCCTCCTCAGAATTTAAGATTTGAAAGATTAGCAAATGGTGTAGGAGGACTTTTATGGGATTTACCACAAACTGCTTCGGATGGTGATACTGCAATGAGATATGTGGTTTACCGCTTCACTCATTCGAATATCCAACCTTCTGATCTTGATGATCCTTCAAAGATTATTAATGTTGAAGGTGGAAGAGTAAGTATTCCTGGTGAACCTCCAAATCCTGTCGGTCCATATTATTTTGTTGTAACCTCTCTGGATAGAAATTATAATGAAAGTTTAATAAGTAATGTATTGCTCGTTCCACCGCCACCTGTTCCAACACTTGCACAACCTTTAAACGGTGCAACGAATCAGAGAGATACAGTAGTACTAAGATGGTTTTATGCAAATCTCGCTTCATCATTCCGTTTGCAGGTTTCAACTGATCCGACTTTTTCAACGGGAATTATTTTAGATCAATCCGGATTGGTTGATACTTTCAAATCAATAACAGGTCTTGAAGGACTTTCAACTTACTATTGGCGAGTGAGCGCTTCCAATGCTGGTGGAACAAGCAACTTTTCAACTGCTTATTCATTTACAACAGGATTTCCAAAATCACCCAATCTTTTTTATCCGCCTAATAATACAGGCGAAATTCCGGTTGATACAATTTTATACTGGTATTCCTCTGAAGGTGCTCAATCTTATCGTTTAATGGTAGCAAGAGGACTTGACTTTGCTCAGAATACAGTAATAGTTGATACTGTTCTTACAGATACAACTTATCATATCTCAGGACTTAATCAAAATACATTTTACTTCTGGCGCATAAGAGCAATTAATCAATACGGATCAAGCGGCTGGTCAACAATATGGCGATTTAAAACTGTTTCTCCTGTTAGTGTAGATGATGAATATTATAATCCTCATTCGTATTTGCTTGAACAAAATTATCCGAATCCTTTTAACCCTTCAACGAGAATTAAATTTATTATACCCGAGCCGAATTTTGTAACACTGAAAGTCTATGATACACTTGGTTCTGAAGTATCACGATTGGTTGATAATCAATTTTTTCAGAAAGGTGAGTATGAACTTGAATTCTATTCAAATAATCTTTCGAGCGGAGTTTATTTTTACAGACTGACAGCAGGAGGATTTTCTTCAACCAGAAAAATGATTTTGCTTCGCTAAATGATAAATTAGATGAAGCTTCCGGTTTTAATTTTTTTATATGAAAGCCGGAAGCATTTTTTTCAGCATAATCGTTCATTCACAAATCAGAGCACAAACAGGATATCAGTATGAGAAGATTTTTTTACCATTTGATTTTAATATTCATATCAACAACTCTGTGGAATGCCTGTGTAGTTATAAAAGAAACAATTGAAGAAGAAGAATTTAATGCAAAGGTAACAGAATTCAGGGAATATTTCCCAACTCTAAGAAGTTATTTCGGAATTCCGTTATCTGCTAAGATTGATTCAATCTTTTATGACGATGATGAAAGAAAAATAATACTGAATTTCAGCAGACAGTTTGCCTCTATTCCTTTAAGAGAGGAAAATGTAACAGCAATTAAAGATTCAGTGAAGAATTTTTTTGGTGAAGAATATTCTCTTTACAGTTTTGATTTCAGAGTGGGGAAATATCCGCTCGAAGAACTTATCCCCAACTATTTTCGTTCAAGTAAAACAAATATTGATAGAGCACGATTGCCCCTGTCGCGCGAAAAGAAAAATCCTGTTATCAGGAATCTCAGCAAACCTTATGAAGTTACTAATGGCTTAAAAGAGAGAAATATATTGCTTTGGCATAGCCACGGTTGGTATTACAACAATCAGGAAAAGAGGTGGATGTGGCAGAGAGCAAGATTGTTTCAAACAGTTGAAGATATCGGACCCTTGAGTTTTACGATACCTTTCCTCATCCCGATGCTTGAAAATGCAGGTGCAACTGTGTTTGTACCGAGAGAAAGAGACACTCAGATAAATGAAATAATTATTGATAATGATACAGACAAACAACCCGCCTATGCTGAAGCTGTTGCAAATAAAAAATTAAAATGGAAATCTTATGAAAAAGGATTTGCACTAAAGAAAAAAGTTTTAACAGAAGGTGAAAGTCCTTTTTTATCAGGAACAAGCAAATACATTGAAACAGATTCAGTTGAAACGGCTACAATCAAATGGTCTCCGGACATTCCTGAAACGGGTGAATATACCGTTTACATTTCATACCAGTCATTTGAAGACAGTAATGATGAAACAATTTATATTATATCACACGCCGGCGGTAAAACTGAATTCAGAATTAACCAGAAGATTGGTGGAGGAACATGGATTCATCTCGGAAAATTTTCATTCAGAAAAGGGAAAGACAAAAATCAGTTTGTACTGTTATCTAACAAAGCAAATTACATTGGTAAAATTGTTTGTGGTGATGCTGTTCGTTTCGGTGGGGGAATAGGAATTGTAGAACGGGAGGGACAGTTAAGCAGGCGTGCAAAATTTATTGAAGGATCGAGATACTGGTTACAATTTGCCGGAATGCCTGATACTCTTGTCTATAATCTGAATGGCAGTAAAGATGACTATAAGGATGATTATCAATCCCGAGCTGAATACGGTAATTATCTTTATGGAAAACCATACGGACCAAACAAAAACCGTGGTGAAAAAGGTTTAGGAATTCCCATTGATGTTTCTCTTGCTTTTCATACAGATGCCGGTATTACCAGGAATGATACTGTTATCGGAACTTTAATGATATACAGTACTCCCGGTATTGATTCAGTTGATGTTTTTCCCGATGGAGTCTCAAGACTTGCCAATCGTGACTTGGCTGATATTGTTCAGACACAGATTGTTGAAGATTTAAGAGCATTGTATGATAGTTCCTGGACAAGAAGACAACTGATGGATGCTATGTACAGCGAAGCCGCTCGACCAAACTTTCCATCAATGCTTCTAGAATTACTTTCGCATCAGAATTTTCTTGACATGAAATTTCATCTCGATCCGAGATTCAGGTTTGATGCTTCGAGAGCAATTTATAAAGGCATCCTCAGATTTCTGGCTTATCAATATGGTTTTGATTATGTTGTTCAACCACTGCCGGTTACACATTTTACTGCAGAATTATTCGATAACAAAATAAGACTAAGCTGGCTGCCAAAAGAAGATCCACTTGAACCGACAGCCGTTCCGGAAAAATATATTATCTACACAAGAACAGATGATGGCGGATTTGATAACGGAAGATTAGTTGACAGTACATCATTCACTTTTGAAAATCCGGAAGCAGGTAAAATATATTCGTTCAAAGTTACTGCTTTAAACAAAGGCGGTGAAAGTTTTCCATCCGAAATTTTATCTGTAGGAATATCAAAGAAAAATCCTCAGCCGGTTTTAATAGTAAATGCGTTTGACAGAGTTGCCCCTCCGGCATCTGTTGAAGCACCAACATTCATGGGCTTTTTTAACATCATTGATGAAGGTGTTCCGTATTTATATGATTACGGATTTACAGGTGCTCAGATTAATTTTAATCCGGACTCGAAATGGTTAACTGATGATGATCCCGGACACGGTGCAAGTGCTTCCGATTTCGAAACTAAAATAATTGCAGGGAATACTTTTGATTATTCATACATCCATGGTAAAGCAATACTCAATAATGGATTCTCATTTTGCAGTGTTAGTGATGAAAGCGTCTGGGATGGAAAAATTTCGCTTACAAAGTATTCTTTCGTTGACTTCATTTTTGGAGAAGAGAAAAAAACTTTACCACCTAAATCAAATAGTCCCAGAGGAATTGAATTTCAGACAATACCAGATGCACTCAAAGAAAAAATACGAACTTATCTGCAACTCGGTGGCAAAATATTTATGAGTGGTTCATATATTGGCTCAGATCTTTATACCGATTCTGATAGTGCAGGAATCAGGTTTGCAAATGAAGTACTACGTTTTAAATTGAAAAATGGTCATGCTTCCAGGACAGGAGAAGTATTTACCGTGAATGATAAATTTCTGAAAGATACTAATCCTTTTTCTTTTAACACATCTTTTAACGAAAGAATTTATAAAGTGGAAGCTCCTGATCAGTTGGGTGCAGTGAATGGCAGTGAAGTTTTATTAAGATACAGTGAAAATGAATTCAGTGCTGCAGTTGGCTTTTCGGAAGGTCGTGGGGCTGTAATTTTTGGTTTTCCGTTTGAAACAATCAATGATGAGTTAAAGAGAAATGATATAATGAAAGCAGTAATCAACTATCTTGGTGTGAAATAAAAACTATGAGTTTTTGCAGTAATAAAAATATTATTTCCGGGGAAATCGTAGCTGAAATTTTAGCTCAGAATATTTATCCGCTCAAAACCAATGAATTATAAGTTGAAATCTGTTGCTGAATAAAAGTAGCAATTTCTAAAATCTGTTTTAGTTTAGTCTTTTAACCCAATTCCAGGATAATCATTCAGAGTAATTTTTCCATCAATAACTTTTATACCTTCATATGGATCATTTTTTATAAGGAGATTTCCGTCGAGGTCAGCCCAGTCTGCTTCAGGAGATAATTGTGCTGCTGCAGAAATAGCACAAGATGTTTCTGTCATACAACCAAGCATTACTTTCTTTCCAAGGGATTTTGCAAGAGTAATCATCTTATAAGCTTCACGCATGCCGGTGCATTTCATCAGTTTGATAACAACACCTGAATAAACATCTTTCATTTGGATCAGATCCGGAATTCTTTGGATTGCTTCGTCGCCCAACACTGGAATCGGAGACCTTTCAGTTATCCATGCATTTTCATCCACCATTTCCTTGGGCATTGGTTGCTCGATGTAAAGAACATTTTGTTCGTGCAACCATTGAATCATTTCAAGTGCATAATGTTTATCTTTCCATCCCTGATTTGCATCTGCTGTTAATGGTTTATCGGTTACTGATCTTATCGTCTCAATCATTTCACGATCGTTATCTTTTCCCAGCTTAACTTTCAGAATTTTAAATTCCTCTGCTTCACGAACTTTCTGTCGTACTACATCCGGAGTGTCAATTCCAATTGTAAATGTGGTGTATGGTGTTTTGGTTTTATCAAAACCCCAGATCTTGTACCAGGGTTTTCCAATGAGTTTACCGACTAAATCGTGAAGAGCAATATCAACAGAAGCTTTTGCCGCTGTATTTTTCAAATCAACAGAGTCCACATATTCAAGTATCTTTTCTATCTCAAATGGGTCATCAAACTGCTCAAGGTTTATTTTTGATAAAAACTTTGATGCAGTATCCTGAGATTCACCAAGATACGGCGGCATAGATGCTTCACCAAATCCCTTAACACCGTCATATTCAATTTCAGTTAACATCACAGGCGTTGTAGTTCTTGAACTTACGGCAACTGTAAAAACATGTTTTAATTCAAGTGTGTATGGTCTGAATGAGAATTTCATTTTGGTGCCTTTGCTTTTAATGAAATTAGTAGCAAAAGTTTTTGATGTAAATCCGCTTAATGAAGCGGCGGTAATTATTGAAGTTGTCCTTAGAAAGTCTTTTCTGTTTTGTTTCATAGTTATTACTCAGAATTATTTTAACTTCATTATGAAGTAATCAGAAAACAAATCTATCGATTTACAAGATTAAAAATTTTCCGTAAGCTTCCTCAACTCCATAGAATGAGAATAGAATTCATTAAGTGTCAATTCTTTCAGATATACCATCCCAAATGCAGATCTTACTCTTGGATGTTCGTGCTTTAGGAAGAAATCTTTACCAAGACATTTTTTAATAGTTTCATATTGCTCAACCTGAATTCTTTGTGCTAATCTTGAAAACGGACCATCATATTCCCAGCTCGGGAAACTTGCATCTCTCTGCGAGCCATAACTGTTAAGAAATGTATTTTCAAGAATAGCCATTGAATTTAAACTCACAGGAATATAAACATTCGCTTCTGCAGGATGAAAACGATACCACACATTTCTGTATCCCCAAACTTTTATATCGCTTCGTCCTGTTTGCTGCTCATATAACTTTAATGCTTCGGAAGTTGCCTGAAGTACTTTGTAATGAGTATCAGGACCGCTTCCTTCAGGATCTAATGCAACCGTAACAATTGTTGGATTGATTTGCTTCAGCAAATCCAGAATGGGAAGAACATCGCGATTCATTTCAGGATTTTCAGTGAAAATATCGCCCTGATAAAATCCCAATCTCATATGTGTTACCGAACTTGTATTAAATCCGAAAAATGCCCATACAATTTCTTCCTCAAATTCTCTCATCATGCCTTTTAGTTTTTGAACATGCGGAATATCTTTTTTACCCGGGTACTGTGTTTTAAAATAATTAATCAATTCATCAACCCGATCTTCGAGATAATTAATATTATCTTCTTCGTAAATCTCAATCATATTTCTCAGTAATCTTCTTGAGACGGCTTCTTTGCGGATTGTTTTGCTGTGAGCAGCCAATCCATCCAGATACAAATGAATATCTTTATCTTTTCCTTCCCTGAACTCAGGGTCAAAGTATCGTTCTTTAAATCTCTCTCTGAATTCTGAATTGTGTAAGAATACCTTTAAATCTTCAAGCAGTCCGAGCATATAAGAATTAGTGACAGCAGTAAATCCGCTTGTCATAGTGACAAAATGATGTTTATTGCTCGGGTCTCTTACAAGGTGATTTATATAAGGGAGATAACCAAGTGGAATGTCATCGTGATGTGGTCCGGTATGTAGAATTACCTGATTAGAAACCGGAGCCATTCCTTTTTGTAATCTTTCGATTATAGAATTATAAATTTCCTGACCGAGTTGCTTAGGTGTTTTACCGGTTCTGCTTAACACTAACTTAGCAATCTTATCAGAGTTATAATCTTCCTTTGTCAGTTCCAGTAATGATTTCTTTTTTTCAACCACAAGGTTGATTACTGCACGCTCAACAGATGCCTGACTAATTGGTTCTTCCTTTGCAACATCGAAATATCTTCTTTCAACCAGGCGGAAGGCAGCTCCATTAGTGAGATAAAATCTTGCATTTTTTAGTCTTTGTAAAACAGTAGCAGGATATTTATTCGTTCTGTCAGATTGAATGGAATCTCTTACTATATTTGCCTTGGCTTCACCGGCGGCTATTATGATTGCTGTTGCATCGGGATTATGTGTGATTGTATCAAGACCGATTGTAATGACTAATCTCTTTTTTGCAACTTCAATCCCACCGAGATCAGTTGCAGCGGCTGCCTGTGTTTCATAGTTTGTAGGTATTAATCTTGTTGTCGAATAGTGATCGCTTCCCATAACATTAAAGCCGATATGACCATCAGGCCCAATTCCACCGAGGAAGAAACCAATTCCACCCACTTCACGAATCTTCTTTTCATAATCCGTACAAAACTGATCAACAATTTCAATTGTTTGCTTCTGTAATCTTTCTAATGTAGTGCTTGCCCATCTTGTTCTTAATGTTAAATCTACAATCTGCTCCGGAAAAATTTCATCGAGTGATAAGTTGTTCGGAGTAGGAATTTCATTTATGTTCATAAACAGAGCTTTGCTTCTGTCCAATCCCCAGTTACTGAAATAAAATTTTTGAATGTAGTAATAAAAGCTGTTATGTTGATTAGTGTCTATCGGATAAAACTCATCAATTTGTACAAAGCGAAAACTTGTAATGTCTGGTTTATTACCAGGGTCGAGATCAACTTTCTTCAGTTCATTAACAACATTTTCCTTATCCCAGTTTTTTAGAAAATGTGCAACCCATTTAATAAAATGTTCGGGTGTTTTACCGGTTGGTAAAGAAATTACCCCACCGGGATTTTCCTGCATCCACTCGATAAATCTTAACGCAGTCATTTTACCAAGCTCGGGAAAATTCGGAACCTGAATAACAGGAATTTTTTCAGTTGGTCTGTAAATAAGTTCACGACCTGATTGTTCAAGATAGTATTGTTCAACTTTTGAAAGCATAAGAATGTTTATTTGATTGGTTATACAATAAAATATTTATTATAGTTCAAATATAACTATGCTTAACTTTGATTGAAAAAATTAAGTGCGTAAAGTCAATGAAATGCAGATAAAAATTAAATGATTCTTATATTTGTTTAGAATTTTTAATTCCAAAAGGAATCACGAAATGTCCTCAGATTCAAAAAAGATCTTCGAAGAAATAAGCAAACTAACTACGGAGCAGCGAAATCCACGCTCAATGAATATTGATAAACTGCCAACAATAGAAATTCTTAAAATTATAAACGAGGAAGATAAAACTGTTCCGTTTGCTGTCGAAAAAGAAATACCATATATCGCAGAAGCTGTAGAAATAGTCGTTAATGCTTTAAAGAATGGTGGAAGACTTCTGTACTTCGGTGCTGGTACAAGTGGAAGATTAGGAGTTGTTGATGCCTCAGAATGTCCGCCGACCTTTGGAACTCCATACGGATTGATTGAAGGATTTATTGCTGGTGGTAGGGAAGCAATGTTCAGAGCACAGGAAGGTGCTGAAGATTATGAAGAAAATGGTGCTAAAGATGTTATTGCAGCCGGTGTTAATTCAAAAGATGTTGTATGTGGAATTGCTGCCAGCAGAAGAACTCCTTATGTTGTAGGTGCAGTTAAAAAAGCAAAAGAGCTTGGTGCTAAAACTCTTTTTGTTACAACAAATCCCAGAGAGCATTTTAATATAAAAGAAGTTGATGTGGCAATTTGTCCTTATGTAGGGCCTGAAGTTATAATGGGTTCAACAAGAATGAAAAGCGGAACTGCTCAGAAACTTGTCCTGAATATGATTACAACAACCGCGATGGTAAGATTAGGAAAGACTTATGAAAATATGATGATCGATTTACAGATGACTAATAAAAAATTAATTGAGCGTGCTAAAAGAATTGTAATGACAATTACAGGTGTTAGTTATGAAGAAGCTACAAAGTATCTTGAGTTAGCAAACTACCATGTTAAAAGTGCCCTTGTAATGATAAAAGCAAAAGTTGATTTTGCAGAAGCACAGAAACTTCTCAAAGAAGCTGATGGATTTGTCAGAAAAGCAATTGAACTAAAGTCGGGAAACATTATGAAATAGGATTTTCATTAATAGTTTTTTCAAATTCGGAAACTGTGCAAAAGATAAATTTATTTGAAAAGCATTTAAATAAATATTATTTTAGAAACAGAATACTTAACTAAATAACTAACACACATCAATTAATCGAAGGAGGTCGTAATGAGACGACTTTACATCTTATTTCCGATACTTATTTTCTTATTTATCTCCCAATCCCTTGCGCAGCTAATGAACCGTTCAGCATTAGTTCGGGACCCTTCACAGCTTGAAAGAGGTTTCGGAGGAATTGTAGCAGGAGTTGATTTCGACGGCGATGGTCTTCCTGAAATTTATGCTTGCAATACTAACATGGTTGATGGTGAATATGAATTGATTCCAAGACTATACAAATTTGAATGGAATATTGCTACTTCATCTTGGGACTCTGTTTGGGGAGTTACATCTGATGTTCCGTTGCAAAATACATGGCCTGCTTTAACCTGGGGCGATCTTGATAGTGATGGTAAACCTGAACTTTACTGGGGACCTGTAAATAATCTCGATGCATCATTAAATCCTAATCCGGCTCGGGTAATCGTATATGAATATCCCGGCGATGGAAGTGATAATATGGGTGTTGATGATGGCTTTGGAGGATTTTTACCGAATGCTAAAACTACTATTGTTCAGGATAATATGTTTAACTTAAGACCTATTCGATTTGTTGTTGCGGATATAGATGGTGATGGTCAGCTGGAATTAATTTTCGCGGACAGAGCTGCTTCGAGTGGTAATTACCATGTTGGCGTTTTATCCGTTGATAATATTCCTGATGATGGAAGCGGTACAGAAACCTGGACAACTGAATTTACAGGTCTTGGTGATTTTGTTCTTGCTGGTACAGGAAATAAATGGGATTTAACTGTTGTTCCACCATACATTGGTCTTTGGAATGCGGATGGCAGAACATTCTTAATCAGATTTGATGGTGGTAATTATATTGTTAATGATCCGCAATCAGGTGTAGCTGGAAATAACGCATCCTTTAAAGGATCCACATGGCTTCCATATGTTGAAGGCGCCAAGGTAATGCTTGGTTCTTGGTTCACAGGTAAAGTTTATTATATCACAAAAGATGATAATGTTGATACTCTTGTTTCATACGAAGTTGCTGATTTAAGTGTCTTTGATCAGGATCTATCCTCGCAACTAAGATTAAATGGTGCTGATGCCGGCGATATTGATGGTGATCAGAATCCGGATTTCATTTTTGGCTCCAGAGGTGGGACTTCCCAACCGAATGCAATGATTTTCAGAGTTGAATATATTGGTGGTCCTGCGGGAGATTGGTCTTTACCGCAGAATTATGTTTCTTCTGTTGTTGATTCTGCGATATTGCCTGTCGGTGGTGATTACGATGTAATTGTTTGTGCAAATGTTGATGGCGATCCGGACCACGAAGTGCTGTATACTCAGGGTTATTCGAGATCTAATCCAAATGATGATCCAACTCCTATTGTTGTTCTTGATTATCAATTCACTCCTGTATCTGTAGAAAGAATTTCTGAGATAATTCCAACTGATATGTATCTTGAACAGAATTATCCGAATCCGTTTAATCCTACAACAACAATTAAATTTGGTGTTACAAAAGCATCAAATATTGATTTGAGAGTATTTGATATGCTTGGTAATGAAGTTGCAGTAATTGTTGATAATCAATATATGCAAGCTGGTAATTACTCAGTTAAATTTAACGCTGAAGGATTATCAAGTGGAATTTATTTGTATCAGTTAAAAACAGGTGATATTAAAGTTTCAAAGAAAATGCAGTTAATAAAGTAGTTGTTTATGGCTTTTGCAAAGGGTTGTCTGAATTTGTTACCTTAATTATTTCAGGCAGCCCTTTCTTTTTATTGTTCTTTTTTAATTAAAAATAATTGATAAATTGTTGATCTGATTTTGAAGGCAATCATTAATTTGCCGTGAGGTAACAATGAAAAAATTATCTACTACAATTCTTTTTACATTTTTAATGTTCACATTTTTCTTTTCTGAGTTATATGCCGGAGTAACAGGAAAAATTGCCGGTAAAGTAACAGATGCAGAAACAGGTGAACCACTTATCGGAATAAATGTTATTATTGATGGTACTACAATCGGTGCTGCAACTGACATCAACGGCAATTATGTAATTAACAATGTTGAACCCGGAGTGTATTCTTTGGTTTTTTCCGGTGTAGGTTATCAGAAAAAGATTGTTACGAATGTTCGTGTATCGAGTGATTTCACAACCAGAATTGATGTTCAGCTTTCTTCTGAAGCCATTGGACTTGAAGCAGTTGTAGTTGAAGCTAAAAGACCGCTCGTCAGAAAAGATCTTACATCATCTCATACTGTTATTGATAACTCTCAGATTGAAGCTTTACCCGTTGAAAGCATTGACCAACTTCTAGTATTGCAGGCAGGAATTACAAAAGGTGCCGGAGGTGAACTTCACATTCGTGGCGGAAGATCAACTGAAATTGCCTATAATGTAAATGGTGTATCATCAGTTAATCCTTATGATTTCGGAAGAACTGTTCAGATTTCTACTAATGCTATTCAGGAATTGTCAGTTGTAAGCGGAACATTCAATGCTGAATATGGCAACGCATTAAGTGGTGTTGTTAATGCTATTACAAAGGAAGGCGGGAATAAATACTCAGCTTCGTTTTCTTATTATACCGGCGATTATATAAGCTCTCACAAAAATATTTTTTTTAATATCGGGGACATTAATCCGGTAAACAATCAGGTTCTTGAAGGAACTTTCGGTGGTCCTTTACCATTCACCGATAATTCCGTTACATTTTTCTTATCGGGTCGTTATAACAACGATAAAGGTTTTCTTTATGGTCAACGACAGCATACTATTTATGATTCCATTTACAGAAATCCACTCAATCCAACTGATATTAAAATATCATTAACAGGTGATAATTCAATCGTTTCAATGAATCCTTCGGAAGACCTGAATTTAACAGGTAAGTTTACTGTTAAACCAGTTTCAACTTTGAAGATTAATTATGATGTAGTTTACTCTAATTCAGAATATCAGACCTATAATCACGAACTTAAATATGTCCCTGATGCAAATTATCATCGTTTTGAATGGGGCTTGTTAAATTCCCTGGAAGTAAGACAAACCATCGGTTCTAATACTTTCTACTCCTTTAAAGGTGCATATAATATTTATGACTTTAAAAGATATCTCTTTCCACTGATTGATGCCTCGGGTAATGAGGTGAGCTTCAGACCAGGAATGAGTCTCGGTGGATTAAGACCTGATCCAAGATATCAGCCATCACACAAAAGTTTTAAATTGACTCCCTATACTTTTCGTTCAGGTGGAACTTCAAACGAACATTTTTATCAAAGATCTTATGCAAGTGAAATCAAATTTGATTTGACAAGTCAGGTTTCAAATGAACATGAAGTCAAGTTTGGATTACGCGGCAAATATGATGTTCTTGATTATCAGTATTTTACTATTTTCAGAGACACAACTACTTACTTAGAACCCACAATTCCTGATACCAATACTTTATATCATGATCTCTATTCAAGAGAACCTTATCAATTTTCCGCTTACATTCAGGATAAGATGGAATACACGAATATGATTTTAAATGTGGGTTTAAGATTTGATTATCTTAATCCAAAAGCAAAATACGCACCTGATATATTCAAACCCACAACAGGATTAGTTGATGCCGAAACAAAAAGTATATTCAGTCCGAGAATAGGAATATCATTCCCCATAACTGATCAGGGTATTATCCATTTTTCATATGGTCATTTTTATCAGCTTCCACCATATAGATATTTATTTACCAATCCGAATTTCAAAAAATCTGGAAGCACTCCAACTTATGGTAATGCAAATCTTAATCCTGAAAAAACTGTCACTTATGAAATGGGATTGCAACAGCAGTTAACAGAAACTATAGCATTTAATGTAACTGGTTTTTATAAAGATGTTCGAGACTTATTAGCGCTTCAGGAAATCAGAATAAGCACAAGCGAATCTTACTTTAAATATGTGAATAAAGATTATGCGAATATAAAAGGAATAACATTTTCTCTTACAAAAAGAAAGTTACCTGATGATTTATTCGGTGCCTCACTGGATTATACATTTCAGGTTGCCGAAGGAAATGAAACCGGCGCATCTTCATTCTTTCTCGATTTATCATCCGGGAGACAGAGTGAAAAAATTCCTGTCCCTTTAGATTGGGATCAGACACATACTCTTAACGGCTCCATAACTTTTGGAAATTATAAAGATTGGGTAGTAACTCTGGTAGGAACACTTAATACCGGTTTACCTTATACACCGATACTTTTTGAAAGAGAAATCTTTCTTAAGACAAACAGTGAAAGAAAACCACTTCAGACAAATGTTGATCTACTTATTGAAAAAACTTTTGATGTTGAGGTTGCTGCAGTAACCTTATTCGTAAAGGTTTTCAACTTATTCGATACACTCAATGAAAGATTTGTTTATGATGATACAGGAAGAGCAACTTACACACTCGAATCTTCAAAGGGCGGTCCTCAGGAAACGAATCGTCTATCTCAGATTGTTCCCGGATTAAAATCTGCGGATGAATATTTTACCAGGCCCCAATATTACTCTGCACCAAGAGAGGTGCGTTTGGGATTATCAATAGAATATTAAGCATCGGAGAATAATATGTCCAAGCTATCATTAAAGCTTCTTTTATTTACTTTTTCAGGAGTTTTATTTCTGCAAAATCTCTTTGCACAGGAAACAATTGAACAAAGACGGCAAAGAGAACATCAGGCAGTTATAGATTACATTCAGACTCATCATCCAAACTATCCTTTTAATCCTGATCCCATTAAAACATCTGCTCTTAAATACAGCGGACCAAAAGGATTATCGAAACTAAATGCTTTTGAAGACCGAAAAAGATATCTGATGAATGGAAATAATGTAACCTGCGAAATCTGGAATTATGGTGGAATAGGACCCGGATTCCCGGGAGCTAATCTCAGGGATTTATTAGCAATGGTTTGGAAAGATGCAGCTTATATTTTTCAATTTACTCCATTAGTTGCCGCTAAAGTTCAGTCGGAAACAGGAGATACAATTTTTATTGTTTCAGATGGATTATATGATTATGATAGAGCAAATCTAAGAGATCGCGATCCTGCAACAGGTTTGTGGTGGACTTTTGAACCATTGCCCGGCTATGCAGATCCTGATCAGGAATTTATGGCTTCTAATCCTGCATTCGATTCAGATCGTGATGGTAAACCAGATAGTTGGCCCAGAGAATGGTACAATGCTACTCTTGGAGAATATGTTTGGCCAGGATATCTGAAAGTTGGCGAGAATAATGCAGACCTCGAAGTTTATTGGGCTATGGACGACAGATTTAACAGAGAATTTAACTATTATCCATTTCCTGATGATACAACAAGAAAAGGTCTTGGAGTTCAGATTGACGGTAGAGCTTTTCAATGGAGCAATTCATTAGCTGCTAATTCAATTTTTGTCGTATGGACAATAACAAATGTAAGTGATAAAGACCTTGACTCTGTGGTATTCGGAATTTATGGCGACCCTGATGTTGGTGGCTTGGACAACGATGATGATAACGGTTTCTTCATTAAACCTTACGGTGATGATGTTCAGAATATTCCAGTTTATGCAAGAAGCATGGTTTACTTCTGGGATCCTGATATGACTGGCGATAGAGGAGTTGGTTTAGGTTATCTCGGTTGTAAATTTCTCGAAAGCCCTGGTAATCCGGATGATGGAATTGATAATGATGGTGATGGCTTGGTTGATGAACAACAGGATGACGGACTAGATAATGATGGCGACTGGAATCCGGAAACAGATGATGTAGGAATTGATGGAATACCAAACACAGCTGATTTGGGTGAAGGTGATGGAATTCCAACGGCAGGTCAAAGATTGCCTGATGGAAGGCCTGACCCACTAGCTCCGGGCGAACCCAATTTTGAATTTACTGATCTTGATGAAGCTGATCAGATAGGACTAACAAGCTTCAACAGTGAATCCTGGGCTACTTCGCTTGCAATTGGTAATGATGCCGATATCTGGAACAGGGTTCAGCCCGGCAATTTTAGTGAAATAACAAATAATGAAGATATTGTTTTCATTTTCGGTTCAGGTAAAATTTCATTAAAGAAAGGTGAAACCAAAAGAATTTCGATGGCTTTCCTTTTTGGTGATAACCTCCAGGATTTATTGGTTACTGCAGAAACTGTTCAGGATATCTATAATAAAAATTATCGCTTCTTCAGACCACCGGATCTTCCGACAATTACAGCAGTTCCCGGAGACAAAAGGGTTACATTATTCTGGGATACAAAGGCAGAAGAGAGTATTGATCCAATTACAGGTAAAGACTTTGAAGGTTATGTAATTTATAGAAGCACCAGACCTGATTTTGCAGATATTCAGAAAATTACTGACGGAAGAGCTTCCACATTTTTGTATGATCCTTTGAAAGATGTTAATGGCTTCGATGCGAAGTATGATCTTCAGAACAACTGGAAAGGTTATCATCCGGTTCCCTATCAGGGAAGAGGTATTCATTACTATCTTGGTGATGATACCGGATTAAGACATTATTTCGTTGATTCGAACAATGTGATTAATGGGCAAACCTATTATTATGCAGTTGTTGCTTATGATCACGGTGATTCTTTGGGAATTCCACCGACCGAAACAACCAAAAAAATTAATGTTGATCCTATCACTTCACAGTTGATTTTTGATAAAAATACTGTTCAGGTTATTCCTGGACCAAGAGCTTCAGGATATGAAGCGCCGGTAATTAATCAAACCAATGTTTTACAAACAAGTGGCATTGGAAACGGAAAAGTTGATTTTATTATTCTTGATGATCTTTCTGTTATCGATGAGACATATACACTCACTTTTTCAGATACACTAAGATTACAGGATACAACAATACTTACCAAGAACTATTCAATCATTGGAGAAAAACCTGTAACTGAAAATTTCTTTTTGTTCGATACAAAGTTTGCGTCATTATCTCATCCTAATATTATCAACAATCAAACCCTTCAGGTAAGAGATCAGCAGGGAAGAGTTTATAATTTAGGTTCAGATTTCATAATCAATTTTGAAAAAGGAGCTATCAGAAGAGCGGATAATTCTTCAATGCCTAATAATCAGGAATTTACGATTACTTATAATTATTATCCTGTTTATCAGAGTACTGCATTGAATGGAGAAGATAAAAATCCGGTCTTTGATGGAATAAAACTTATTGTCACTGATTTTGCTTCGCTTCAATTTGATGATAGCCGATCGAAATGGAGCAGAAGCAATCTTAATATTCCGGCTTTTGCTGGTTTATCATCACTCGGTGCGGCAAATAGGAAAACTTTATGGCCGGCAGATTACATTATTAGATTTTCCGACTCATACATTGACTCAGCTAAATTATTCAGACTTGGCCAACCGCTCAGAACAATTCCGGTTAAATACAAAGTAGAGGAAGTAACAAGTGGTATCCCACAACGAATCTGGACAATATTAAAGGAAGATGCGATTGCTGATGAACAGTGGTCCAGAGGCGATGCAATTATTTTTTATAAACCCGGCGCACAGGCGATAAGCACAGATACCCTTACATGGGAAATCACATTCGGAAGAATGACAGCAGGCGATTCCGTATTGCCCGGTAATGGAGATCAGTACTTCTTTTATACGAAAAGACCTTTCAGCAGAAACGATATCTTTAAACTTACAACGAATGCAGGTTTTGTAAATAATGAACTGGCAAAATCCAGATTGGATAACATATATGTTGTTCCTAATCCTTATGTAGGTGCAAGTTCAATTGAGCCGGGAAACAGACTACCTGATAAAAATCGCGGTGAGAGAAGAATTTACTTTGAAAATCTTCCACCCAGATGTACTATCAGAATATTTACACTTTCCGGTGAATTGGTTACCACACTTGAGCACGATTCAGGTATGGACAATGGAAGAGAATTCTGGAATTTACTTAATCGTGATGGCTTTAGCGTTGCTTATGGAATTTATCTTGCACATATCGATGCCCCGGGCATAGGCGAAAAAATAATTAAGTTCGCACTAATTAAGTAATCCTTTGCAGGAGATCAAAATGAAAAAAAATATTTTAATCACTATAACTTTAATAATGATAATTAGTCTGTTTGAATTGATTGGCTACGGTCAGACTCTAAAAACCGGTACAACTGCAGCTCAGGTTCTGAAATTTAATGTTGGACCTAGAGCCATTGGAATGGGTGGGGCATTCACATCGGTGTCCAATGACATTCTTTCTACATACTGGAATCCGGCAGGAGCTGCATCAATCAATTCCAATGAAGTATTTTTTAATCATACTGATTTATATCTTGATCTTAAGCATGATTATTCTGCTTTTGCTACCAATCTCTCTGATTTAGGGACCGTTGGGTTGTTTGTTTCCGTTTTATCAATGGACGAAATGTTGGTAAGAACTGAGGAAAATCCCGAAGGTACCGGTGAGTATTTCGATGCTGGAGCATTAGTTATTGGAGTTAATTATGCAAGATTTCTTACAGAAAACTTTTCTATCGGATTCAACTTCAAATATATCAATGAATCAATCTGGCATATGACCTCTAATGGTTTTGCTATTGATATTGGTACTATGTATAAAATTCCCATACTTAATGAATTCAGAATTGCTGCCAGCATTTCCAATTTCGGAACGAAAATGCAATTGAGCGGAAGAGATGTAACAAAAACCTTAGCATCCGGCTCAAACGGCAGAGATATTTTGAATGTAAATCTTGAACTCGATAAATTTGATTTACCTTTACTCTTCAGGTTTGGAGTCTCTGCAGATCTCGTTAAAGATGAAAGTTCAAGACTAACTTTTGCAATTGATGCAGTTCATCCGAATGATCATTCAGAGTATATTAACTCGGGAATAGAATATTCCTGGAATGAAACTTTTTTCATTCGGAGCGGATACAATTCATTGTTTGAAACCGACAGCGAGAAAGGCTTAACACTTGGTGCAGGCGTAAACTACAGATTGATAGATGTTGTAAGAATAAAACTTGATTATGCATATCAGGATTTTGGCAGATTAACAAATGTTCATTATTTCTCAATTGGAGTTACTTTTTAAGTTTATATATTAGGACAGGCATTTTGCCTGTCCGATTATTTGACAGGAAAATATTTAATGAAAAAGTTTATACTGATCTTCTCATTGGCTATTACAACAATATATTCACAAACATTCCGTATCAACCGCCCTGTTCCTGATACAATTGAAACAAATGGAAGTTATCTGTTTGGAGAACCAAGATATCAGGATCCTGCAAATGCTCACAGAGGAATTGACATTCTGATTCGTTGGGATACAGTTCGCTCTGCAACAAATGGCTCAGTTTATTTTGTCGGTTATAATCCTAATGACACTATTGGTGGCTATGAACCAAACGGAGCCGGTAATTATGTTGTAATAAGAAGTATGTACAATGGAAGACTTGTATATTTTTACTATATGCATCTGAAAACTCCACTCGTTGCTGTCAATGATATAGTTCTCTCAAACCAACCAATAGCTATTTCCGGAAATACAGGAAGATCAACAGGTGCTCATTTACATTTTGAAATTAGATATGATTCCCCCAATTCAACATCAAGAAAAACTAGAAACCCTGAACTCTGGTGCGCAATTAATGGAATGGGCGCGATTTACGGGAGAGTGCCTAATGCTCCAAACAGCACAAGGGTGGATATTTATCCGGATCCGAAACCAAGACCACCTTATACAACATTTAGTTATGCATTAACATATAATTTTAATGATCCATACATCGGAAGTGATGAAGTGTATAATGAAAATTATGCAATCGGAGATGTTAAACCAGGAACATACACAATAAGAGCAATGAATAATACCTATGTTAGAACTGTTACTGTTGCTCCGGGTCAGATAGTTAATGCTGATCAATCAAGTGATGTTGATTTCAATCAGGTTATTCCCGAAGATTTTGCTTTAATGCAAAATTATCCCAATCCGTTTAATCCCACTACCGTTATTACTTTCAGAATTTCTGAGCCATCACTGGTTCAATTGAAAATTTATGATATACTCGGTAATGAAATAGTTACTCTTATAGACGAGGAAAAATCAGCGGGTGAGTATCACCAGTTTTTTGATGCATTCGGATTAAGTTCAGGAGTTTATGTATATACCTTAATTGCACAATCAAATTCGGGCAAAGTATTTCGGGACAGCAAAAAGATGATGATTTTAAAATAGTATTAGCTATTCCTGTTTCCAGTGACAATCAGTGCAAAGATGTTGTTCTAATGACTCTCCTAAATCAACAGGATGTTTGAATTTCAAACCATCAAGGGAAGTTGTTACACTTCCATCATTTAGTGTTTGTGATATAATTGTGTGACAACTACTACAGTCATTAGAAATTATTTTTCCATCATCACTTACATGTTTCCCATCGTGGCATCTGAAACAACCGGGTGTATAAACATGTGAAATGTTATCAGGAAATTTTTTCCAGTCAGCTCTCATATAAGGGAAATAGTTTCTCTGATATATTTTCCTAGTGCTTTCAATTGCTTGAGCAATTTTTTCTTTTTTAGCAGAATAAATTTCGGGATAATTGACTTTATAGAATTCATTAATCACGGTTTGAATGCTATCCAAGCCGATTTCTTTAGTTGTATAATTACCTTCAAGAGCAAGTACAACCAGACTTTTGATATAAGGAAGTGACTCATCAATTAGTCCCTGTGACATATAAAGGTTAGCCATTTTATCCGGCTGATGATAAATGTGAGATGGTCTGTTGTGACAATCTATACAATCCATATTCCTATAGTTCTCGGGATTAAATTTTTTTTCGTCAAATTCTACTTCCTTATTACGGTAAATAATTTCCTTCCCATCCGAAGTAATTAATTTAACCCATGGAATTTCAAGTCTTCTTTCGTCAGTATGAATGTATTCAACTTTATTATTAACATTCATATGCCAATGAATTCCACCGGTAGTTCCGAACTCACTGTTCCCACCCCCGATTTTTACTAACATAGTTAAAGATGATTTGGTATTCGCTTCATCCGAGAGATAATAAGTATGATCGACTTTCTTTTCGCTGAAAAAATGTGAAGGCCAATGGCATTGTTCGCAGGTCCCTTCAGCAGGTCGAAGTTCTTTCACAGGTGTTTGAATAGGTCTGCTATATTTGTTAAAAATAACCGAATAAACCTGATATGCACCACTAAGTTTAGATTTAACATACCAGCTTGTTCCCGAACCAATATGACATTGAACGCATCCAACTCTCGAATGGGGAGAATCAAGGTAAGCAGTATATTCGGGTTCCATAACCTGATGGCAGATGGTTCCGCAAAAAGCATCAGTCTCAGTATATTCGTAAGCTTTAAAACTTCCGAATGCTGAAAAAATTAATAAAAGTATTGTACCAACCGAAAAAACCACCACCATTGCTCGCTTCTTTGGATCATTAAGATCAATAACCGGCAAGGTACCCGTTCTGAAAATTCCTTTCTTTTCTCTTTTTCTTTCTCTTATAATACCATAAGCAATAAGTAATAAACCGGCTATTAAAAAAATCGGCAATATGATATAAGTTATTATTCCCATGTAGGGTTTTTCAGAAGGGCTGAATATGTCGATTATAAGCAGGAAGATTATTAAACCAAAACTTAATAAAGCTAAAGCGGCTCCGGAAAGGGTGATTGGATTATAAACATATTGTGGAAAGATTTTTTTCATATCAATCCTCAGCACAGGAATAAATTAAGGAATAACTATACTGAATTTAATATAATTAAGAAATATGTTTTTCGGAATTTTCTTTAGCTTCTTGCTTTTTCAATCTTTCAAGTTCCAATGGATGTTCGTGAGCCATTTCTTCTTCGGTTAAGGTACCTTTTAGCCATGCGAGGTTCATTGGATATACATCCGGATTGAAAATAACAAAGTAGAAGTGCCAAACAACTATTGCAAGGAAAGCTAACCATGCTTCAAAATAATGGATAGTTCGGGCAATATCCCATTCAAGTTTTGAAAATGTTCCTGCCTGATCTGTGTAAATCCACATTATCAAACCAGTAACACTCATAACAACAGTTCCCCAAACAAGTGCCCAATATTCCGCTTTCTCTACATACGAGAAACGATCAAGCTTCGGTTTTTCATTTGCCAATCCGAGATTAAATTTTGCTACTCCGATTGCATCTTTAACATCCTGCCATCTGGGCAATAAATCAATAACCAGTTGTCTGCCTCGTTGAGTAAACAAAATATAGTAAAGGTGATAAAGACTTATTATTATCATCACTACGGCTGCAATTCTGTGAATCAGACTCCGGTACTCGAATGCATCAGAACTGATGTCTCTTATATGACTTACCCACCAGGATTCAGGAAAGCGAAGCATAAATCCTGTTATGACAAGTATGATAAAACTGAGTGCCATAGTTGCATGTTGAATTCTCTCACTAAGTGTCATTCTGAGATATAATCCGTGACCGTGATGGTCAACTTTAAGTTCACCAGCTTGAATCAATTTTCTGATTTTTCCTTTTCTGTAAAGATCAACAGTATTATGTAAAAACATACCGACGACAATTGTTACAATCAGAACGATGTAAATAGTCGCAATCCAGTAGAGAATTGGTTCTTCTGCTTTGTCTAATGAGACATGAATTTTTCCGGTAACAAAAGTCGTATTTGCACCCGGATGGCAACCACCACAGGTTTTAATCAGATTATCCTTATGTATCGTAGAAGTTGGATCAGTTGATGGTTTGATATTGTGAACACCATGACAACTTCCGCAGTTTGCAACTGTTGCCGAACCGCCGCGCAGAGCTAAACCGTGATATGATTCAGTGAAAGTTTTAAATCTATTTGCGGATAACCCATACTTTTCAGAAAGTCTAACAGAAGCGTGACAGGGAGAGCAAACCATTAAAGACACATTTTGGTATGCCACTGGTGCATTGGGATCAGTATGTTTTAAAATATTATGTTCACCATGACAACTGGTACAAACCGGTGAATCAATATTTCCCTTTGCTACGCTTTGCCCGTGAATACTTGAGTCGTATTCATCTTTAATATCTTTGTGACATTTTCCACAGGTATTTGGAATGTTTAACCTGTAAACTGTTGATTTGGAATCAGAAGCTTTTATTATTTCGTGTGCTGTATGACAATCAACACAATTTGCTGCATCTCCATTTCCTGAATGTAGTGATTTGCCATGGACACTTTTATCATAAGCAAGGATAAACTTTGTTTTTAATCTTGTTTTATTTCTAACTGAAGGATCGTCCAGATGACAGGAAAGACATAACTTTTCCTGTGCTTGTTTTCTGGAAGTATTATCATTCTTAAAAGCTGTTTTCGTTATAGCTCCTTTGTGACAAGTCAGACAGCTTGGTGCACTTTCATCACCCAGAGAAAATGCTATCGAGTGATTTGATAATGTATAGGTCTCGTAAACTTCAGTGTGACAGTTTCCACACGAATTCGGAGAATTCTTTTCAGACCATTTACCGGTTTTTGTTGAAGCAACTTCATGTGAACCATGACAACTTACGCACGAGACATCTTTTCCAGTTCCCGATCCTTTCGTCTTCAGAATTTGAGGATGAAATGAATGTTTTGTGAGTGCAGCATTATGACAACTTACACAATTTACTTCTTTTATGGGGTCAGCATGTGGCATTTCTTCAGGATTAAATCCTTTATGACATGCTACACAATTAAGTTTTGAGTGAACGGAATTTTTAAAGACATTTTCATCTACAAAAAGGGAAATAGTTTTTCCCTTTTTCTCCATAGTGAGTTCATTATCACTATGGCACATCAGACAATCTTCGATTGATTGAGCATATATCTTAGAGGGCAGAATAACTAATCCGATTATAAGGAGGGAAATTTTAAGATGTTTGGGAAGCATCTTCTTTTTAATAATAAATCGAGAAAGTCTGTGTGCCACAGTAAAATCCTGAAAAATTTTCAAATAACTATTTTGTTTCTGCTTTTAATGTTGATAGCCATTCTACAAGTTTTTTCAGATCTTCATCTGACCCTTTGAATGCCGTTTTATGATCTTTATCGTTAAGTTTCATTTCTTTCTTTAAATATTTAATCATGTCTTCGGCTTTCATTTCAGCACCAACATTTGATAAATCAGTTGCATCGGATTTCTTGGATTCAATACCTACACTTTTAACGGTATGACACATATTGCATTTCTGTTCAACAAATATCTTTTTACCTGCCGGGTCGTCGTTTGAAGCAATTGTAAAAGCAAACCCGTATAAAGCTACGATTGCTGTTATAATGCTTAAATACGCTAAAATATTTTTCATTTCTAACCTCACTTTATTAGTTATAATTAGTTGTTTAATTTTAATACAACATAAATACCATAAAAAAAATTAAAATTCTTATCATTCTCAAAGTTTTTTTTGTTAAACTGCTTAATTTTTCTCACAAAAGGGAATACAAACCTTTAATAGTTTGCAATTGTTAGAAATTTTTTATTATCAGAATATTATGTAATTGGAAATAGTTAATGATTGTAATAAAATCAATCTCACAAAAAATTTATAAATTCCATTTTAAAGGAGCAAAACAAAAGAAAATCCCTACAGTGATAAATGATTTTTCCTTTTTTGTTGGATATGACAAGAGCTTCTTTTAATAATTATACGATAATATAAATCTTATTCAAGAAAGCTTTATCTGTGAGCAAGTAAATCAGGTATTTTTGAAGTAATTTCGTTCAGGTCAAAAGGTTTATAAAAAATATTATCGACAATCTGTTTTAATTGTCCCTCAGATTCTTTGGATTTATTAGTGTAAACATAAGTCAGAACAATCGGAACTTCAGGCCTGCATCTTTTGAATTGTCTGCATTTATCAATAAGCTGAGTATCCGGTTCGGCATCAATAATAACAAGGTCAGCAGTTTTATTGCAAATCAGGTTAGAAACAATATCGAGATCTGTAGTAGCTATAACTCTGTAATGATTTTGTAAAAACATCATCAGACTATAGCAGAGACTAAAATCAGGACTATATATTACAACTCTTTTCATCCAAATTTTTTTATGATTTAGAATAATCGGAAAAGAGTTGCTATTTATATGCCAATAAGTATTGTGGCATAAAACTTCAAGATTATTAAAAAATACGGAAAATATTTTTCATTTATGAAATAACTGGTCTCTGATTTCTCTGATATGAAAAGCTTTCACATAAAATTAAATTTTAATATCAAGCTCCTTAAGTTTTCTGTAAAGAGTGGATAAACCAACCTTTAATATATCAGCAGTTTTTTCTTTATTAAAGTTATTGCTTTCTAAAACTCTCATTATAAAATCCCGTTCAAACTTCCTTACACTATCCTCCAGTGAAGTGCTATAATTAAAATCGGGACTTTCTCTGCTAGGAACAAATGAACTCGGCAGATCATCCAGAGAAATAAATTCTCCTTTGCAGAAAATAACGGCTCTTTCAATTACATTTTCTAATTCTCTTACTTCACCTTTCCATTCGTGGGCTAGTAATGCTCTCATTGCATCGTTATCAATTCCTTTAATATTCTTATTTAGTTCTTTTCTATACTTGTTTAAGAAGTGATCTGCTAAAAGCGGTATATCTTCTTCTCTTTCTTTCAAAGAGGGAAGATGAATTTCAACAACATTCAATCTATAATATAAATCTTCTCTGAATCTGCCTGCTTTAACTTCTTCTTCAAGATTACGGTTAGTGGTTGCGACAAATCTTACATTAACAGGTAAAGATTGTGTAGTTCCAACCGGTGTATATTCTTTCTCCTGAATTGCACGCAACAGTTTTACCTGAAGTTGTGGAGGCATTTCACTTATTTCATCAAGAAATAATGTTCCGCCATCAGCTGCTTTTATAAATCCTTCTTTATCCGATATTGCTCCCGTAAAGGCACCTTTTTTATGACCGAACAATTCACTCTCAATCAGATTTTCTGATATTGCACCACAGTTTACGGCTATAAATGGTTTATTTTTTCTTTTACTTCTGTAATGAATCGCTCTGGCAACCAGTTCTTTACCTGTTCCGCTGTTTCCACTAATCAAAACAGTTGAATCTGTTTCAGCTACTGCCTGAATCATATCAAATACTTTTTTGATTGCCGGACTTTTGCCAATAATATTATCGAAATCATATTTTCTGTTGATCTCTTCACGAAGAACTTTATTCTCTATCAATAAATCCTTTATCTCAAAGAGTCTTTTTACTTTTATAAGAAGTTCATCAAACTCAACGGGTTTTAGTATGTAGTCACTAGCTCCATTTCTTAATGCAGAAATTGCTGTGTCCAGCGAGCCAAAAGCTGTTATTATTATTACCGCAGTCTGAGGATCAAATGTTTTAATTTTTTCCAGTAATTCAGTGCCTTTCATAGCAGGCATTTCGATATCTGTTATCACAAGATCGAAATGTTTTTCCTTTATCTTTTCAAAAGCAACTTTACCATTTTCTGCTTTGTCAACTTCATATCCTTCTGATTCAAGTATATAGGAAATAGAATCCCTGATTATTTCTTCATCGTCAACAACTAAAATTTTAAATGCCATATTTGTTCCTTTAATTAGTTATGAATCGGTAACTTAATTGTAAAAGTGGTTCCTTCGTTTAATTTGCTCGTTACTTTAATATCTCCCTGAAAACTCTTTACAATACCGTAGCTTACCCAAAGACCAAGTCCGGTTCCTTTACCTTCCTTTTTTGTTGTAAAGAATGGTTCAAAAATTTTATTTAAGTTTTCATCCTTTATTCCCGGACCAGTGTCTCTGAATGTAATATAAACCCAATCTGAATCTGCATATGAGTCAACTTTTATCTTTTCATTTTGCTTTTCTTTTTTTTCTGAAATAGCATCAACAGCATTAAGCAATATATTAAGAAACACCTGTTGTATCTGGTCAGCAATAAGCGGTAGTACTGGAATTGTGTCACTTAAATTTGTTTCAAAATTGATATCCTTTGCTTTGGTTCCAACTCTTGTAATTTCAACTGCTTCCTGGATTACCTTATTTATGTCGGTTAACTCGAGTTCATAATTTGATGGTCGGGAAAAGTCAACTAGGTCGCGTATAATTTTTGATATTCTGGTTATCTGACTTTTTACAAGACTAAGTTTTTCATTTACAAAAGGATCTTTCGAACTTCTTTGTGCAACCTGAACTAACGCAGAGATTGAAGCTAATGGATTTCCAACCTCGTGAGCAATTCCTGCAGCAAGTGTTCCTATGCTCTCCATTTTTTGTGTATGGATTAATTGTCGCTCAAGTGTCCTCTTTTCAGTCAGGTCTCTGTGAATTGCAAAATAACCCGATACTTTACCATCCTTCTCGATAATCGGAGAAATCAGCAATTGGGTAAAAAATGGTTCTCCGTTTTTCTTTCTGTTTTCAACTTCACCAACCCATACTTTACCGCTTGAAATAGTTGCCCACATTTTATCCCAGAATGAAGAGGGAAGTTTACCACTTCCGAACACTCTGGGATTTTTACCTAGTAATTCTTCCTTAGAATATCCTGAGGCAATTTCAAAAGCACGGTTAACATAAATTATTTTTCCATTTAAATCAGTTATTTCGATGGGGTTTACACTATTTTCTGCAACATTAAAAAATCTAACCAGTTCAGCTTCTTTTCTTTTTTCTTCACTAATATCCCTGACACTTATTAGTGCAATCTTGTCAGTATTAGTTGAATCATTAACTGGAATTATCGTGATCTTTACATTAATAAAATTTCGGTTGATAAAAAGTCTTGTCTCAATTTCATTTGGAGTTTTGTCAACTAATGTTTCAGCAAAAACTTTCTCTGAATTATTTCGGTCACATAATTCAATATAATCAAAGAATATTTCAGTCTCGTCTGTATGTTGTTTAAGAATTTTTGATGCAACACTATTCATTCGCACAATTTTCCCGTTTGATTTTACGAGAAAGAACATCTCAGGAAAATTGTCAAAAAGTGTAAAGTCAAAATTCAGATTGTTCATTAGTTATTTGTCTGGTTTTAATTAACAAAAATAAGCATAATTCATTTGCCTGTTAAATGGAAAAAACTCTTCTGTGATACAGATTTTCATTCTTTTAACGATATTTATATTGTTAATGAAAGGATTTTTTTGAAGGAAATTTTAGAAATACTCCGATATCGGCTGGTTTGGTTTAACATCCTTTTGCTGATTGTATCAGCTGTGCTGATGTTTGAATATAAAATTTTATCACTATTAACCTACACTCTTATTATTAACTTATATGATATTCTTGGTTATCATTTTACATTGATAAGAAGAAGTACCCGGTTACCTGATAAAGTTATTATCAGGGCGTATCGTATTCAACAATTGATTTTCGAAATACTTGTTGCTTTATTCATCGCTTTGATTTTTGGATTAAAGTATTTTATAAGTTCGTTAATATTGAAGTGGTTTGGGATTCAGGATGCGATGTATTATATATTTCTTCAAAAACAATTTCCGGGGAAATTTACCTGGATGCAATGGACTCCGTTCGGATTAATAAAAGGTGATTTATCCGATTTTGAAGTTATTTTTCAGATAGTGATTGGAATTATTATTGCAGTACTGATTCTCATTTTATAAAAAATATGAAATTAGGATTATTACAATACAATCCCGTTTGGGAAGATAAAGAATCAAACAAACAGAAAATTTTATCTTTTGTTGAGAAAGCTGAAGAAAAGATTGATTTGCTTATCCTGCCCGAAATGAGTCTCACAGGATTTACAATGAATTCCGAAAAATTTGCAGAAGGAATTGGCGGAGACACTTTCAGATTTTTTTCTGCACTGGCAGTCGAAAAATCGTTCGATGTGTTTGTTGGAATTATTGAGCGAGGTAAGCAAAAACCTTTCAATACACTACTTCATATAAGCTCTTCAGGAAAGTTAGTAAAGTTATATCGGAAAGTTCATCCGTTTTCCTATTCAAATGAAAATCTTTACTACAATGCGGGAACAAAACCTGTTACAACTAAAATTAAAAAGTACCAGATAGGACTTTCAATCTGTTATGATTTAAGATTTCCTGAGCTTTACAGAAAGTATGCGAAGAAAAGAGTTCACCTGATTGTTGATATTGCCAATTGGCCAGATACAAGAATTGAACATTGGAGAACTTTGCTTAAAGCCCGTGCAATTGAAAATCAGTGCTATGTTGCAGGAGTAAACAGAGTGGGGAATGATCCAAAGCTTCATTACAATGGATGTACAAGTTTTTATGATCCGATGGGAAATCTTCTTGCGGAAGTAGTTGAAGAAGAGAAACTTTTGATTGTTGAACTGAATAAAAATTATGTGAATGAAGTCCGTGAAAAGTTTCCCTTTCTCAACGATATTAAAATGATTTAGTCAAACCGACGAAATTCTTCCTACTCTATTCCTTACTTCATCAAAATTAGTTTTTTTGTTTCTATGAAATTGCCCGAAGTCAGTGTATAAAAATACATACCGCTGGATAGTCCGTTTGCATCAAATTCAACTGTTTTTATTCCGGGTGATTCAAAATTATCTACAAGTTTTTTAACTTCTCTGCCAAGAGCATCGAAAACAGTCAGGTTAACCATTCCTGCTTTGGCAATCTGATATCGGATTTTTGTTACTCCGTTAAAAGGATTCGGATAATTTTGTTCTAAAAGAAAATGGCCGGGTAAATCATCAATCTCTTTATCAACATCAAGTACTTCAGAAAGCGGTCTCTTCCAGACCGCAACGGGAACAACCATATAATTACCATTAGCAACATACAAGAAATTATTATAGACCATTATATCTTCTATACGACTCAGACCAAGATTATCATTTTTATTGAAGAATGACAATCCTCCATCAGTTGAAACAAAAAATCCTGAATCAGTTCCCGCAAATACATTTTGTTCGTAAATGTGAAGAGATAGAATGTAAGCTCCTGTTTTATTAAAAGGTAACTGCCAGCTTTGCCCATAATCAGTCGAGCGATAGATTTTGCCATCCTGAGTACCAAAAAATATCAGCGAATCCTTGACCGCAATTCCAATTCCAAAGTCATTATTTATTGTGTTCCATTGAACTCCGAAATCCGTTGTAACTCTCAATCCGCTTCCGGGGGCATAAATTCTATTGCCTGATACAGCAAGTTTCAAGGCAGAGAAGCCACTGCTGATTGGGGACCAACTTTGTCCATCATCAGTCGTTAAGTAAATTCCAGGGGTGGGGCTTCCAATTCCTGTCGAAGCCACAACAAAAGAGTTTCCCGTTGCTAAAGAATTTATTCCTTCGTTTGCAAATGCTATGAGATTCCAGGTTTGTCCATTGTCAGTTGATTTATAAAGACCGCGAGTTATATATGAATTTGACAAACCACAATAAATATTTCCGTTAAATTTAGTCAATGACCAGGCATATGCTAATGGACCTAAATAACCCTGCCAGGTTAATTCATTATCATCCGATCTGAAAAGATATGCCGTTCCACCAGCATATAGAAAATTATTGTGTTCCAGCAATGCCATTATATCACCACCTAAGCCGCTGTTTTCTCCAACAACAATCCATTGTGCGTTGAGTGGCTTTACAGATAAAATTATTACAAGTGCCACAACAGAAATGTGTTTCATTTCTTTATTCCTTTAGAATTATGATTTGAATAATTTTAGTTTCAATTTATTATTCAGAAACTTCTGAATATTTCAAGAAATATCTCAAACTCATCCATTAGCTAACTGATGTCGAATACTGACAGATAGAAAATATTTAAAAAGTTTCTAGTCAGATTATTCTCTGTAAATTTATCCACAGAATTAAAAAGCATAACCAAAATTCAATTCCATTCGGCTCATATTCTTTGCCCAATCAAGATAAGAACAATAACTTATGTAAAACAGAAAACCATCTTCCCAGCTGATTCCAACTCTGTTATAAGTTGCATCTTCAGGCATATTAACAGTTTGAGATAAATCATCAAGTGAAACAGTAACATCAATGCTTGAGTAACCACGCCCAAACAAAACAAATAAACCTCCATTAGCCAGATAAAAATCTAAACCGGCATTGGTTGTGGTATAAGTTGTAGTTGAGTTATATCCGCCAACAGTTTTTGAATTTGAAAGAAAACTGAGATTTAAACTCGGTCCCATCCCGAAATAAAAATCATCTAGCTGAACACCAGCAAACAAGTCACCATTTAAACCAAAGCCAATCTTTCCTTCGCTTGCCGGCATTTCGGTCCAGTTCTGAAATGCAATGGACAAGAATCCTTTTAATTTGAATTGAGTTCCGCTTGTATAATTATGCTCTGAATGATTGAAATCATTCAATTGCTCGGGTTGGTGGTTAAAAGACTTTGTTTTGGTAGTGACAATAGATGAGCTATCTTTTGGGCTGGCGCTAACAGCTTGCTGTGAATAACTCAACGAAAAACTTAAAATGAAAATTACAATTTGGCAGCAGAATATTTTCATTTTATACTCCGGAAATTTTGAGTTTCATTATCAATTCAGAAATCAAGAGAAATACCAATAATTAAACCTGAAAGAACAAAATAAAAATTATCTCTCACTGAAAAATATTTATGATTTATGAAATTTTTAATTAACAGATAACAACTGTTAAACTAAGAGCAGTATTTTTGTTTCTTCTTGCTAGCGGATTTTACATTAAAAATTGCAGCGGAGAAGATAAAATTTGATGTATAAAATTTAAGGTGAGTTATTCTGATTTTGTTTTTATCATCATAAGATGAATAGTAACACCTATCGCAATACCGATTAAAATCAGCTTTATGTACCATTCATCAGTTAAGTAAAATGCAGACAATAGAATCATTATCCATAAAAATGTGACGTTAAAAATTTTTGACTTAACAGTTAACCCTGTTTTGTCCTGATAATTCTTTATGTAAATGCCAAGTATTTTATGATTTCTCAACCATTCATTTGCTTTGGGAGAGCTTTTAACAAAACATGCAGAAGCCAGAATAAGGAAAATAGTTGTTGGTAAAACAGGTAAAAAAATTCCAATCACGCCGATGGCTACCAACAAAAATCCACTTATCAGATAAAAATATCTGTTAACTTTTGGTAGCTGGAGACTTTTTATTTCAGCATCTTGAGGCATAAAATTTAGTATTCAGTAAATAATTACTACAAACTTTTAAAAAGATTGATTATAAAACAAATAGATAATACTTATATTGACAAAGAAAAATTTTATAGTCTCTGTTCTCCATTTATTATCTCAATCACAGGGTTAAAGTTTATGTTCACCACAAAGCGAAGAATTAATTTTTTTGATTGCGATCCAGCAGGAATAATTTTCTACTCACGCCTGTTTGATTTCTGCCATTCGGCTTATGAGCAGTTGATTCAAAGTTTTGATTTAACTGAAGATTATTGGGATAATCCGGTTTATGTTGTACCCATTATTCACACCGAATGCGATTACTTTAGTCCAATTAAATACAATGATGAAATCGAAATAAAGTTATCAGTTACCTCACTTAAAAATTCATCCTTTGAATTATCCTATGAGATAATGCATCAGGATACAAAATGTGCAATAGTTAAAACCGTACATGTTTTTGTCAGCAGAGAAAGTTGGGACAAAATGAAAATCCCTGATGACATTATGGTTCATCTGCAAAGAAATATTTCAGTTTAGTTATTTGTTCTCAAATAATTTTCTGACTTTTTCTCTCTCAATTTTACCAAGTGCAGTTCGTGGCAGTTCGTTGACGAAATAAATTTTTTTGGGAATTTTATAAGATGATAAAGATTTTTTCAACTCATTTATAATAAACTCTTCAGTTAATGGTTTTGACAGAACAATTGCACAGGCAACAATCTGACCCCACTCTATATCCTGAATCGGAAAAACACAAGCGTCACTGACTCCATCAATTTTTCTTAATGCATTTTCAACTTCATAAGGAATTACATTCTCACCACCGGTGATTATTAAATCTGTTCTCCTTGCTTCAACAAACAAATAGCCATCTTCATCAATTCTTCCTATATCACCGGAATTATAAAATCCATCTTTAAATTTCAAATGAGTTTCTTCAGGATTATTAAGATAACCTTTGAAAAGACTATCTGTAGAAATAATTATTTCATTCTCATCAGAAATTTTAATCTCAGAATTTTTAACAGGTTTACCGACTGTGCCTGGCTTTAATTTTATTTCTTCTGCTGAAGCGGCTGTGATAAATGAAGCAGTTTCAGATGAACCGTAAACTCTGATTGGTTTCCAGCCAAGATAATGAGCTTTAATAATCAGTTCATCCTCTGTAAAACCACCTCCAACTAATGTAACTTTCAATTCATCATTCACTTTTACATTGATTTCAATAAGTCTTTGCATTTGAGTGGAAACCAGTGATAAATGAGTTGGATTAAATTGTTCTATGGATTTTTTCAATGATTCAGTTTCAGGATTTTCGGGAATTATAATTTCACAACCTTGCGATAAAGCTCTGCACATGATCTGAAAACCTCCGATGTGAAAGAAGGGAAGAGAAGCAAGCCATCTGTCAGATACATTTTGATTGAGAATTGCGGAACCATTCTTTATACTGTTTGAAAGTGAAGTGAATGTATGCACAACTCCTTTAGGTTCGCCGGTGCTACCGGATGTGAAAATTACTACTGCTTCATAATTATTTACATTATCTGTTTCTCTGGTTGGAAGTCCCAACACTTCATCAAAAGAAATTTTTTTTACTGCAGATGTTTTAAGTTTCTCATAAAATATCTTTTCACAGATTACATATTCAAAATTATTTTTTGTTAAAACTAATTCTATTTCATTTGTTGTCCATCTTGTGTTTATCGGAGCTGGTACAAGACCGATATTCCAGAGTGCTATGGTAGTAATAACTAATTCAATATTGTTCTTGGAGAGAATGGGAATGTATTTATTTCCCGAGTTTTTTAATGAAGTTAGTTTAGATGAAAGTTCTTTTGCTGACAAGAAAAGTTCTTTATACAAAATTTTCTGATTAGTTGTTCTGATAGCAATTAAATCATCACGATCTGAATATTTGTAGAAAAAATCTTTCATCAGAAAATTAAAGAATCATTCCGATGGAAAATAATAATCCGTAAAGAGCAGAATACTTTGCACTTATTTCAAGTGTTTTATTCAATTGATGACCGTGATAATTATAAATCATCTTCACGAGAATGATGGCAAAGGGTAATGTAAGATAAGGTAAAAAAATTGCTGCGTTAAAATTGAATTCAAAGTAAAGGATGAATGGAACAAAGAAAGATAAAAGCAAAAAGAAGATGTATTCATATCTTGAAAATTCTCTGCCGAGAATAACTGCAAGTGTATTTTTTCCTGCTTCTTTATCTTCTTCAACATCACGGTAATTATTCACAATCAGAATGTTGGTTATCAGTGCGCCAACTGGTAAAGAAGCAAGAAATGAAATTGTTGTGAACTCCTGATGATGTAGATAATATGTTCCCATTGTACCTACTATCCCAAAAAATAAAAACACGAATAAATCACCAAGTCCGTGATATGCAAGTGGATATGGACCTGCAGTGTAAGCAAGTCCGGCAATTATTGAAAAAATACCGATAGCAAGAATTTTCCAGTCAGTTACATAAACCAAATAAAGCCCAAGAATAAATGTTAATGCAAATACCAGAATAATTGCGTTCCTCATTTCGCTGACAGAAATCAATCCGGCTGACAAAACCCGTAACGGACCTTTTCTTTTTTCAGTGTCTGCACCTTTCAGATGATCATATAAATCGTTTGTAAAGTTTGTACCTATCTGAATCAGAAGGGAACAGATAAGAGCAATAATAGAATAGAGAGGATAAAATTTACCCTGATTGAATGCAAGAGCAGAACCTACCATAACAGGAACAACAGCAGCCGGAAGAGTTTTTGGTCTGCTGGCTAAAATCCAATTATCAAATTTTTTTCTGGACTGCATAACCTATGGAAGTCTTGGAAACTTTTTGAAATCCGGTTTCCGCTTTTGGAGATAAGCATTTTTACCTTCCTGAGCTTCTTCACTCATATAGTAAAGAAGAGTTGCATTGCCTGCAAGTTCCTGAATTCCTGCCTGTCCATCAAGTTCTGCATTGAAGGCAGATTTAAGAACACGAATTGCCATCGGACTATGCTGCATAATTTCTCTTGCCCATTGAACACCTTCGTCTTCAAGTTTATCAACGGGAACAACCGTGTTTACTAATCCCATATTCAGTGCCTGCTGTGCATTGTACTGTCGACACAGATACCAGATCTCCCTTGCTTTCTTCTGTCCCACTATTCTGGCAAGGTAACTTGAACCAAAACCACCATCAAAACTTCCAACTTTAGGTCCGGTCTGTCCAAAAATTGCATTATCGGCCGCGATGGTTAAATCGCAAACAACATGCAGAACATGTCCGCCACCGATTGCGTAACCAGCTACTAAGGCAATCACAACTTTGGGAATACTTCTGATTATTTTCTGTAAATCAAGAACATTAAGTCTCGGAACTTTATCATCACTTCCGATGTAACCTTTGTCTCCGCGAATACGCTGATCACCACCTGAGCAAAATGCATACTTACCATCTTTTGCGGGTCCTGCACCGGTTAATAAAATTACACCGACAGATTGATCTTCTCGTGCATCATTAAATGCATCAATCAATTCTTTCACTGTTTCAGGTCTGAATGCATTTCTAACTTCGGGTCTGTTAATAGTGATTTTAACTATTCCTTCATCGCCAAGTTTTTCATAAATGATGTCCTGATAATCTTTAACTTTTTTCCAGTTGTATTTCATACTTCTCCTTTTTATTTCTGAACTTGTGCAGGTAATAACTGATTTAAATAATTAGTGACAATTTCAATAAATCTTTTTGGTTCTTCAAGATGTGTATTGTGACCTGAGTTTTTAACAACTTTATGTTTTGCTTTATGAAATCCGCGAACAATTTTTGAGTTGATAAAAGTATATTTACTATCAAGCTCGCCGCTGATTAAAACTACTTTCACCGGAATATTTTTTAATTTGTCGTGTAGTGGCGGCATTATTCCTGTCGAAAATCCTTTAAGAATATTCATCATACCGATTTTACTGTTATCATATTTTTTCCGGTGGAGCTTTTTAATCTTATCATTGGAAAATCTTCTTTGTGTATTAAACATTTCCTGGTCATACCATAGTTCAATGAATTCTTCCATAGTGTGATCGTGAATGAATTGAACAAGTTTCATATCATCTTCATATCGTTTCTTCCTTTCAGCATCATTTTTTATTCCTGCTGATGCACTTTCAAGTATCAATCCTTTTATCTCTTTCGGATATGCTGAAGCAAAGGACAAAGCAGCCCGACCTCCCATTGAGTAACCAATAAGTATGATGGGATTGCCTGATGTTAACTTATCTTTTACAAATTTTATCTGTTCTACAATCGCCTCAGTAGTATAATAATCAGGATTAACCGGCTTATCACTTTTGCCGTGACCGACTAAATCTATTGCAGCATAATTAAATGTATCTGGTAATTGTTCAACTATTGGAAACCAATCCTCTGCACAACCGGTAAAGCCGTGAATAAATAAAACAGTGTCCCTTGAGTTATCAATTCCTTTTGGTGCTTCTATATTCAGTTTTATGTCTTTGTAAAATAATTCCATCTTAATAACCTACATTAAAAGTTTCTTTGTTTCGTTCCAGAATTTGTCTTTAAGTGATTTAGTGAATAGTGAATCAATTCGCACTTCCAAAATTAAGCAGGATTTTGATTTGTTTGAATTGAGTAATTCTTTTCTGAAGCTGCTAAGTGATTTAATTAACTTATGTGATATTCCGAAACTATCTGCCACTTTTTTATAATTGAGATTGAGTGATGTGATAAAATATTTGTTAAAAATTTTCTTCTGTTTTGAAACAGGCAGATATTCAAAAATTCTTCCGCCGTTGTTATTTATTAAAATTATTTTCAGTGGAATATAGTATTGCTTAGCAATCAAAAGACTATTCAGATCGTAATAAAACGATAAATCACCAATCACCAGAAAAGTTTTTTGTTTTGAAGAATGTGCTATTCCTAGTGCAGTTGAGATTATTCCATCAATGCCGCTTGCACCACGATTTTGGTAAACATTAATTCTCTTTTCGATTGCAGGGGCAAAAAAATCCAGATCACGAACAGGCAAACTGTTTCCAATGAAAAGATTTGAGTCGGGTGGAATTAATTCAAGTAACTTTAATATAATGTTAACTTCATTTAATGAACTTTTGAAAATTTTATTTTTAATTGATTCAATTTCTTTGTCGGTATCTTTGAGAAAATTCAACATTTCAAAACTGCTTTTCCTGACATCTGAGCTTATTATTTTTGAAATGAAATAATTTGGTTCAGCTTTTACAATTCGGGCTTTTCTGGTTGTATCAAAGCGATCACCGGATTCATTAACAATAATTCTTTTTGCTCGCGATTTTATTATGTATTGCTCAAGGTTTTGTGAAGTCAGATTCCTTCCGAAATGAAGAACTGTTTTTGGAATGAACCTTTGAGCTAATTTTTCATTTCGTACTATTGCTTCGTAGTTATGAATAAGATTGGGAAAAGTTTTATCGTTAAATCTTAGTCCTGAATTTGCATCAGCGAAAATCGGAATATTGAACTTAAGTGATAACTTATTTAATAATGTTTTGGATTGCTTATCAAATCTGCCTGCTCCGATAGTAATTAAATCAATTGACTCAATATCAGAAAATATTTCTTTGCCGTTCAGGGGATATTCATTCAGAACTGATGAATTTTCAACTAAAGAATTTGCAAATGAAATCAATCGTGAGTCAATCTCATCAGTTGTTGAATCAGGTTCAAAAGGTTTTTCAAATTGAAAGTTTAAGTGAACAGGACTTTTTTCAATCATTGCGGATGAAATCGCTTCGTCTAAAGTTCGGATAAAATTCTTTAATGCAGATTTATCAAGCGAAGGTAATTGTAAATCAGCGGAATATCTGATATGATTTTTATAAATATTTTTCTGATTGATTGTCTGATTGGCACCTGTATTTCTTAAGTAAGCAGGTCTGTCTGCTGTGCAGATTATTAAAGGCACACGGCTTTGATACGCTTCAATTATTGCAGGATACAACTCAGCAGTTGCTGTTCCTGATGTAGTTACGACAACAACAGGTGCATTGATAGATTTTGCAATTCCAAGTGCAAAAAATCCTGATGTACGCTCATCAACAATCGGAAATGATTTTATCCTTTTTTCAGTAGCGATTGCAAAAGTTAAAGGTGTACTTCTTGAACCGGGTGAAATGCAGGCATATTTGATTCCTCTTCGGACGAGAAAATCTGTTAATAAAGTTGTCCAAAAAATATTTCTGTTTATTTTAATCTTCATTATTAAAAAGAGAAATAATCGGCTGAAGTTTTAATTCAGTTTCATTAAACTCTTCATCAGGATCAGATTCTTCAACAATTCCGCAGCCGGCAAATACAGTAAGTTTATTTTGATAAACAAGTGCAGATCTGATGGCAACAAAAAACTCTGCATCGCCTGATAAATTAAAAGAACCGACAACTCCTGAATAAAGTCCACGATCAAAACCTTCAAGTTGTTTCAATTCGTTCAGCGATTGTTTGGTTGGAATTCCGCAAATTGCGGGAGTAGGAAATATAGATTCGAGTAGTTGAAAATATTTGGTTGATTCCTTCAGTCTTCCAGAAATTCTTGTCTGAAGATGTTGAATGTTTTTTAGTCTTTTGATAAGTGGTGTTTCATCAATTTCAATATTCAATAAATGCTTCTGAAGATTATCCCTGAGATGATCAATAACAATATCGTGTTCTTTTTTATTCTTCTGACTTGCAGAAAGTAAAAGTGCCAGATCTGAATCTTCGTGTTCATCTGCGCCGCGGTTTATTGAACCGGCTAATGCTTCTGTTCTGAAAATAGATTTTTCAAATTTTCCTAAAAGCTCAGGGCTTGAACCGAAAAAGTAATCAGAACCAGATTTGATGAGAAAGTTAAAACAATCCGGATAATCAGAATTTAGTTTATCAAAAATCACGGACCAGTTTATTTCTCCTGATAGTCTGTAATCTACTTTCCGTGCAAGGACAATTTTCTGAAGCTTATTTTCTTTAATATCATTTACTGCCTCTGTTACTTTCTTTTTCCATATCGAAATGTCATCATCTTCTTCAGATATTCTGGAAATCTTCATTGATGTAATTCGATTGGAAGCTCGTTTTGATAGTTCTTTGATGAAATTCTGTGAATCCCACGAGTGCTTTGAAATCATATCATCATTAAGAGATGAGGAAAGAAAATTTTGTACACAGTAAATTTTTTTTCCTTTTCTGAATATAAGAAAGCTAGGAATGAACCAAACCACCTCATTAAAATTAGCCCATATTCTCTCTTTAGTAGTGGATGGAAATTTCAGATAACCGAAAAATATCGGAAGATTTTCTACCAGCTCATCCGCAGTAACATTCAGTCTGAAATTTAAAATATATTCATCAAGTTCTGAAAGCCTTTGAACTGAAGTTACAATCTGAAATATATTTCCAACTGCAAGATATTCCGCATCTGAAGAGGGTTTGGAATGATAAATAAATGAATCAGAATTTCTGTCTAAAGAATCAATTAAATCTGAAATTTTTTCCACTTCAAGAGGAAAAGCAGTCTGATGAAAAATTAAATTGTCTTTCGTTAAGTCTGTTAAAATATTTTGTTGTGAATTATTCAATCTGCTCAAACTTTAATAATCTCTTAGTGTAAAATTAAGTTTTTGTGTTAAAAGTTCACAATTGATGAACTTTGGCAGAAGGGGTGCTAAAACCTCACATTTAGCGTGATGATATTGCTTAGTTTTACATCTCACTCAAACCAGATAACCGAAACCTTGAAATTATTATTTTGCTTTTGCAGGTGCTAAATTGAATTTGAGATTAGGAGTTAACTTAAATCTGATTGAGTGATTTTTTTCACCGAAATAACTTTTATCTCCTGTGGAAATTAATCCCTGTTCTTCTTTGCCTTCAACATCGCCTAAAATTTTTCTTGATACAGGATCGTAACAAATCTTAACATCCCGTGATTCACCTTTTACAAAGTCAAGCTGAGTATCAAAATTAACTTCGCCCGTTTTATATTTTTCTGTAACAGAAATTTTAATCGGAATACTCAACGAACTGAGCATCGGAATTTTATGTTTTATATGAGTTTCAATTATTCCATCTTTATTCCAATCAGGAATCGTATCGCAAAAACTTTGTCCGGCAGCTTCAATTTCTACAATAAAACTTTTTGGCACTACATCCAGCTTTTCATTTCGGGCTGTGTAACTGGTTATTCCGTTTATCCTCTCTATCTCAAACCACAATTCACGATCTCTTTCAGACGGCTGATAATATTTTTCACTTATAATGTTTTTGTTAAGTGAAACACCTTCAGGATTGTCATAAAGAATTAAAATAAATTTTTTCGAACCAAGCAGATAATCAATTTTTACATAAGCAAGGATTTTACCTTTTAGTGCAAGCAATTTATTGAAGGCATCAATCTGATAGTCAAAGTATCTGCCTGAGTCTGAATTCTTGAGTTCAACATTGCGAAAAATCTTAAGAGTGTCATTTATCATTTTCAGATTTCCTTCAATTCCGGCTTCGGCAATTGCGAAATCTGTATTTAATTCTCCGTAGAGATTCAAATCTATGAAAGGTGATAATTCATCATTCAGTCTAAGGTTTGCAGGATTAAAAGATTTAATAACTCCAACATCACCACTTGAAATGATTTTACCATCAACACTAAACGGACCTATAGAAAATTGAATTTCCGATTCCCAGTTTAAATCTCTGGAATATTTCCTGGTTGAGGAACTCCTGAGATTATCTTCAATGGCTTTATTATTTAAGATATAGAGAGTTATATTGTTTTGAGCTGGTGAATTCAAAGCTCTGTCCATTAGTTTCAGTGCCGGAACCTTTTCTCCGAGAATATTAACTTTAACATCAACATCATTGTATGAATCAAACTTAATTGATGAACTTTTTTCTTCTGCATAAAAGTTCATTCGGGAATTTAATTCGACACCAAAGTAGTTGTCGCCAAATTCAACAGCCCAGTTTTTAATTTTACTTATTGGCCAGGATACTTTTGGAGTTCCTGTTTTTAGTGCACTTTGTATTTCATTTTCAGTCAGCAAACCACAGGGAGTAATTCTGATGTTATCACTTGCAAAATATTTTACCGATTCATTCAAACTTACATTTTGCTTTTCCAATTGCTCGTAAGAAAATTTTAATCTGCCCAAAATAATTTCTTCTTCTTTATCGCGCAGTGAGTATCCGAATTCATTAAGTTTTTTCTCGGCATCATTTATTTCTTCTAAAAACTTATCAGCAGAAAGCGATTTACCATTATTAAGTTTAATTATTTCCGACTTTTCTATTTTAAAATCACTTAATGAAAATGCTTTGAATTGGACTGGTTTCATTTTAGTGAGGTGGATTGAGTTAGTCGGAATTTTTATTAACTGCGGATTTTTGTATGAAACTTTCTGCTTAACCTGTAACTGATTAACCTGAGTTTGTGAAATGAGATTTACTCCGTACAACAATAGTAAGATTATAATTGCTGACAATCTGAAGAGATTCGTTTTCATTTGAATCCTCCTGATTATTTTCTAAAAGAACGAGGACCTTTAATAAAAAATTTATTTTATTTACGTTTCAAAATTAATGCAATTCACAAAAAGCAAATTATAACCGGAATTATTCCAATTATGATTAACAAGGTTATAATCATTCAAAAATTAATATCCTCTTCTATAGTCTCCAGCATTCTCAGATAGCTGTCATATCTTAATTCTGAGATGAGACCTTTTTCTACTGCTTCTGCAACTGCACATCCGGGTTCGTGATTATGTGTGCAGGTATTGAATTTACATTTATTGATGTATTCTGAAAATTCAATAAAATAATGTCCAAGATCTTCTTTCTTTATTCCGTAAGGATCAATTTCACGAACGCCGGGAGTATCAATAATGTAGGTTTCTTCTCCTACATAAAACATAGTACTTGTAACAGTAGTGTGAGTTCCTTTGGATGTGTAATTGCTTATCTCTCCGACTTTAAGATTAAGCTGAGGATAAATTTTATTGAGCAGTGAAGATTTTCCGACTCCTGATTGCCCCCAGAATAAATTTTTTTGATTTGGCAGTTTTGATTTCAATTCTTCGATGCCGGTATCCGTTTTTGTTGATGTGAGCAGAACCTCATAACCAACTCCGGAGTACAATGACTTCCAGTAATCAACGGAATTATTTTCATCAAGATCAGTTTTATTTATTATTATCTTAACATTAAGAGAAGAACTTTCGCAGGCAACTAAAAATCTGTCAACTGTTTTGTTATTAAAGTTCGGTTCAGAAATGCTTGTTACTATAAAAACCTGATCAATGTTTGCGGCAATTATCTGTTCAAGTCTCTCACCGCGATAACTCGCACCACGAATTCTTGGAGCTTTTCTAGAAAGATAATTTTCTCTCGGAAGGATTTCATAAATAAATCCTGTTCCGTCATCATTAAAATCAAATCTTACTTTGTCTCCGACAACTGCTATATCAGTGTGAAATAATTTATCTTTTTTTAGTGCAAATTCTTTTTTGAATTTTCCTCTCAGCACACAACGGATTTGATTATGAGACTTTAACTCATAAACATAATAATCTTTACTCTCAACTCTTGAAATTATTCCTTCGATGCTAAGCTCCTTTATTTATTGTGTTACAAAAATACAATATCCGTTCTGATTTCTTTTATGAGTAATAAATGTAAATTCTGGTATAGTTGCTTTGCGTTCATTACATATAAAGAGGGAAGAGTGGTTTAACCACAGATAGCACAGATTATTCACAGATGAAAGTCAAAAGAAATTTTATAAATATTTACTTTCCACTACTTCTTTTTGAAACACTTTTCTCTGAATGTTTCAATTCAGAATAATTACTTCCTGTAAGCGAGCCGTGCTGAGTATTTCTTTGGTATATTGATTGCACAATTCTGAATATGAATACAATAGAATTTATATCAATTGTTTTTATCCTGATTATTGCAGCGCTGTTTTTAATAAGATTCATTCGCATTAAAAAAAATCAGCGGGAAATCAGAAATCTCTTCAAATAATACATCAATCCTTATTATTGCAATCTCTCAAGTCCATATCTATATTTGATTGACTTAATTAAGGATATTTATGCATTCAAATGTTATTCTTGAAACGAATTTTTTAAATCTGAAATTATTAAAAAGAGGAAAAGTAAGAGATATTTACGAATTGGGAGAAAATCTGTTAATTGTTTCGACCGACAGAATTTCTGCTTTTGATGTAATAATGAATCAGGGAATTCCTTTCAAAGGAATTGTTCTGACTAAAATTTCTGAATTCTGGTTTAAGTTCGTGGAAGATATCATTCCTAATCATCTCATTACTACAAATGTTGATGAGTTTCCTTCCGAATGTAAAGCTTATGCAGATGAACTTCGCGGACGCTCAATGCTTGTGAAAAAAACAGAGGTAATTTCGATTGAAAGTGTTGTTCGTGGTTATATAACCGGAAGCGGAATGGCTGACTATAAAGCCACAGGCAGCATCTGCGGAATAAAACTTCCAGAAGGTTTGGTTGAATCAGAAAAGCTGAGTGAACCGATTTTCACTCCCGCCACTAAAGAAGAACTCGGTTCTCACGATCAGAATATTTCTGAGGAAGAAGCAAAAAAGATTGCTGGTGCTGATACTATCCATTTTATGAAATCTAAAACTATTGCTATTTATAAAAAAGCTTATGAATATGCTTTGACTAAAGGAATTATTATAGCTGATACCAAAATGGAATTTGGAAAATACAATGATGAAATAATTCTTATTGATGAATTGCTAACTCCCGATTCAAGCCGTTTCTGGCCTGCAGATAAATATCAGAAAGGTAATGCTCAGGAAAGTTTCGATAAACAGTTCCTTCGTAATTATCTGATATCAGTTAATTTTAACAGACAGCCGCCGGCGCCTGATCTGCCTGAAGATATCATAATGAAAACGAGTGAAAAATACATCGAAGCACTTGAAAGATTAACCGGTCAGAAATTTAATCCATTGATTGACTGAAATGAATCCGGTTAAAATTAAACTTGTGGAAAACAAATATTTATCAATTCACTGGCAGGATGGAAAAGAACATTTAATTTCGTTACTTAAATTAAGAAAGCTCTGTCCCTGTGCTACCTGCCTTGCTGAGCGAGAAAAACAAAGTAAATCTTTTATACCGATTTTCAGTGAGAATCAATTGCAATTGGAGAACATTAAACAAGTTGGAAATTACGCTGTTGCCTTGTTCTGGAAAGATGGTCACAATACCGGAATTTATGAATACACTTTCCTTCGTCTTATTGGTGAAAACAGTAACGACTGATTATGACTTTACCAAATCAACTAACAGTTTTAAGAATTATTCTCACTCCGGTTTTTCTTTATTTCTTCCTTTCTGATGATCCATTATATATTCAGATATCTCTCGGCACTTATATAATTGCTGCATTAACTGATTGGTACGATGGCTGGCTTGCGCGCAAGTTTAATTACATTACTGAATGGGGAAAATTCTGGGATCCGCTGGCTGATAAAATTTTAACATCAGTTGTGTTCATAGGATTTGTAATTGTCGGACTGCTTCCTTTGTGGATGGTTTTGTTAATTATATTTCGAGATTTGTCTGTAACTCTGCTTCGTGTTTATTCTGATAGCAGAGGATATTCATTCAGAACAACTTATTATGCAAAATGGAAAACAATGCTTCAGATGATATTTCTTTATTATTTGTTGATTCTTTATGTCGCAAAAAACACCCCGGAGATTTTTAATCTTTATAATGGTATAATTGAACTGCTTCTTAACAAAGACATCGTTTATTTTGTTATGCTTGTTATTACAATTATCACAGTTCACTCAGGAATTTCATATTTGTTATTAAATAAATCGCTCATAAAACAATTATTCAATGAAACAGATAAACTTGTTTGAAAAATTTCTGGGCTCAGGATTTTATACCGGTTACATCCCTTTTGCTTCCGGTACATTCGGGAGTCTTGCAGCATCAATTATTTATTATTTTGTTCCCGGTACAGATAACATTTTCGTACTGTCCTCAATAATATTAGCATTCTTTTTTTACGGTGTTTATGTTTCTTATAAGTTTGAAAATGTTTACGGAAAAGATCCTGCAGAATGCACAATAGATGAAGTGG
>FWWM01001625.1_pt1 | contig 67048 bp, 36 predicted proteins | sample 2228351 | NCBI WGS metagenome assembly FWWM01 (sample SAMEA103939774, study PRJEB20133) | metagenome
ATGCGCTCCTTGACGTGCAATTCCACGCAATTCATCGGCATCGGCGGCAGAAACTGCCCATCGGGCAGCTGAGGAAGCCCCTCAGCCTGACCACTGATCCCTGCAAAACGCTCCACATAATCATACCACGGCGCAATATCCTTGTACCGAATCGGCCAGTCCACCCCAAAGCCATCACGAGCGTTCGCCTCAAAATCCAAATCACTCCAACGGTAACACTGCCGACCCCACATCAGCGACCGACCCCCAACCCGATCCCCCCGAATCCAAATAAAAGGCTTAAGTTGAATGTAAGGATTCTCCTTATCGTTAATAAACAAATGCTTGGTATCCTCACGACAAGCGTAACAGTTTTTCTGAATCGCATATTCTTCGTCAAAGACCTTGCGCTCGCCGCGCCCACGAAACGTAAACTTCCAAGGCGGCTGATGTTCGGTCACATAGTCTTTGCCGTGCTCCAACAGTCGGCCGCGTTCCAGCACGAGGGTCTTCAGACCCAGCTCGCACAGCTCTTTGGCCGCCCAGCCTCCCGAAATGCCAGAACCCACTACGATCGCATCATATACCTCGGGCTGCCGCGCCACAAACACGTTCTTTTTCACCATTGGCGCCTTCACTTACAGGTTCCCTTTTTTGAGTTGCTCGACGGCATAGTGCGCTGCCCGCGCCGTCAGCGCCATGTACGTAAGCGAAGGATTCTGGCAGGCGGCCGATGTCATGCAGGCCCCATCGGTCACGAACACGTTCGGCACGTCGTGCATCTGGTTGTAAGCATTCAGCACCGACGTCTTCGGATCCCGACCCATCCGCGCCGTCCCCATCTCGTGAATGCCCTCGCCGGGCTTATAGTCGTCAATAAACGGCTGCACATTTTTACCGCCAGCCGCTTCGAGCATCTCGGCTGCCGCATTCGCCATGTCCTCCCGCATCTTCAGCTCGTTCTCGCTCAGCGTGCAGTGAATGCGCAATACCGGAATCCCCCAGGCGTCGGTCACCTCCGGGTCCAGCTCTACATAGTTCTCATAGCGCGGCAACATCTCGCCAAAGCCTGTTAGCCCCATGCGCCAGGGCCCGGGATCGCGCAAGGCCTGCTTGAGCGAAACCCCAAAACCGTCCATCTCCGCTCCACGCCACCAGCTTCCACGACTTGCCCCACCTTGATAACCATACCCCCGCAAAAAGTCTGGATGCCGCGTTGCGCGATCTCCTAAGTTGCGGAAGCGAGGAATGTAAATGCCATTAGGTCGATTGCCATAGTAGTATTTATCCTCAAAGCCAGGAAACTCCGCACTGGCGCCTACCTTGAAATGATGGTCCATGAGGTAGTGGCCCAGCACCCCACTCGAATTCCCCAAACCGTTCGGAAACCGACGCGACTTCGAATTCAACAAAATCTGCGTCGTCCCAAGCGTCGACGCACACAGAAAAATCACCCGCCCATAAAACTCCAGCATCTCCTTCGTCTCCCGGTCAATCACCCGAACCCCCACGGCCCGGTCTTTTTCCTCATCGTAAATCACACTGTGCACGATGCTGTTGGGCCGAAGCGTCAGGTTTCCCGTCGCACGTGCCGCCGGCAGCGTGCTGCTCAGACTGCAGAAGTAAGCCCCAGGCGTGCATCCTCGGTCACACGGACCACAGTAGTGGCAGGCTGCGCGACCGTTATGCGGCACGGTCAGGATCGCCGCCCGTCCGATGGTCATCTTGCGGCCAGGAAAGGCTTTTTCGATGCGCTCCTTGACGTGCAATTCCACGCAATTCATCGGCATCGGCGGCAGAAACTGCCCATCGGGCAGCTGAGGAAGCCCCTCAGCCTGGCCTGTAATGCCAACAAAGCGTTCCACGTAGTCGTACCAGGGTGCAATATCCCGATACCGGATGGGCCAGTCAATGGCGATCCCTTCACGAGCGTTCGCCTCAAAATCCAAATCACTCCAACGATAGCTCTGCCGCCCCCACATAATAGAGCGACCACCCACCTGATCGCCCCGAATCCACAGGAAGGGCTTGTCAGGGTCGTGGATGTAAGGATTCTCCCGATCGTTAATGAAAAAGTGGATGTTGTACTCGTTGACCGGCCCGGCCTGCATCTGGATATAGTGATCTTCAAGCATGCGCTTGCGGTCTTCCAGTCCCCGGAAAGGCGTCTGCCACGGCGGCATGTGCTCGGTGACGTAGTCTTTGCCATGTTCCACAGGCCGGCCGCGTTCCAGCACGAGGGTCTTCAGGCCCAGCTCGCACAGCTCTTTGGCCGCCCAGCCTCCCGAAATGCCAGAACCCACTACGATCGCATCATATACCTCGGGCGGCCGCGCCACAAACACATTTTTTTCCATAAGGCCCTCCTTCAAACAACTTTAAACGAAAGCCCTTTCATCAAGCAGATTGAAGATAGCATGGCGTTGCTATTTTTGCAAATCCTGAAACCGGTTCCAAACTACAAAGTCTCGCTTTCTATTCAGGCGCCTTATCTATATACTTGAAGGCACACGGACCAATGCAAAAACTCCCATGAAACGACTGGGCATAGGTTTTATCGGGAGCGGGTTCATCACGCGCTTTCACATTCAGTCTTGGCAGGCCGTGCGCGACGCCGACATACGGGGTATCTGGAGCCCTAACCGGGCCCATGCCGAAGCGGCAGCGGCGCTGGCGCGCAAGCTGCACGTGGGCGAAGCCCGGGCGTTCGACACAATCGAAGCGATGGTAGCCGATCCCTCAATCGATGCGATCTGGATCTGCGGCCCCAACCACGCCCGCATCGAAAACATGGAAGCGATTGTGGAGGCGCTGGAACGTGGTAGAGGTGAACTGATCGGCGTGGCCTGTGAAAAGCCGCTGGCGCGTAACGTGGCCGAAGCCCGTCGCATGGTGGAACTGGTGGAGCGCGCAGGCATCCTGCATGGCTACCTGGAAGACCAGCTCTTTACACCGGCCATCCGGCGCGGTCGAGAGATCATCTGGAAGCGCGGTGCCGCATTGACGGGTCGCCCTTACCTTGCCCGCGCAGCCGAAGAGCACAGCGGTCCGCACGCCCCCTGGTTCTGGTTCGGCAACCTGCAGGGCGGTGGCGTGCTCAACGACATGATGTGCCATAGCGTCGAGGTGGCCCGCTTCCTGCTGACCGAACCGGGCAAGCCGCGTCAGAGCATCCGGCCGGTCAAGGTTACGGCCCAGATTGCCAGCCTGAAGTGGTCGCGCCCGGAATACGCGGCCTGGCTTCGGGAGCACATGGACCCGCGCCTCGACTACGAGCACCATCCCGCCGAGGACTTCGCCCGCGCGACGATCGAGTTCCTGGACGAAGACGGCCGCACGCTTATCGCTGAAACCACCACGTCCTGGAGCTATGTGGGCCCCGGCCTGCGCCTGACGGCCGAACTGCTGGGTCCCGAATACTCGCTGCAGGTCAACTCGCTGGACACCGGCGCCCGCCTGTTCTTCAGCCGTCGTGTGCAGGGCGAGGCCGGTGAGGATCTGGTCGAAAAGCAGAATGCCGAGCAGGGTTGGATGCCGCTGGTAGGCAACGAAGCGGCCGAGTACGGCTACGAATGGGAAAACCGCTATTTTGTGCGCTGCTTCCTTGAAGGACGCCAGCCAGAAGAAAACTTTTACGCAGGTCTGGAAGTCGTTGAACTACTTATGACAGCTTATATGAGCGCTGAACAAGAGCGCACGCTTCCCTGGAAGCCTGAAGGACTTGAAACTTTTGTGCCGGCCGTTGCGCAGGGCACCTGGCGAGCAGTCCGTCCATAATCTCGGCGCCTACCGAAAACGATCCGTATTTGCCTGCATTCGCGGTTTATTCGGACCTGGGACTGGAATAGCTCCTCGTTTCCAGCCAAGATAACGACCATCCCCTACGGGCTTGCTCAAGCTATGCCCGTAGGGGAGGATTGTAGGACTACCTCAAAAAGGCATAAAACAACGCGATGAGCGTACCGATCTGCCCCACCCAAAACAAGAACATCCAGCGGATTAAATCCGCCCGCATGCCCGCCATGCGCGTCTCTAGCTTCGCCGCCTCCTCCGTAATACGCTGCTCCAGCTTCGCTTCCACTCCCGTAATCCGCTGCTCCAACTTGGCTATTTCTTCCGTAATGCGATGGTCTAAACGAGCCACCTCTCCTGTAATGCGATGGTCCAGCTGCTTTTCTGTTTCGGCCAAGCGCCGCGCGAAGCGCTCCTCAAGGATCTCCAGTAAATTGTTGGGTTCCCGATGGGCAGCTTCATTCCAAAAGGGTAATGAGCGCTTCGACGCCATCGTCGCCAAGCTTCTCGCGCAGGACTTTGGGAACGGTCAGAATCGCCATCGCTGATCAGAAAAACGTGCTGCGCTGGGAAAAAGCTTGCTTTGCGCTGAAGGTTCCCACAACGGGGCCCATTTCGCGCTGCCCTTTTGTAGCGTCGGCGCATACCTAAGCCTATCCGCTTGCCAGCGCGGGAGGCTGTATTCAGAGTTGCCAGCCGGGGCGGTAGGTGGGACGGATATAGTCTTCGGGCACCTCCACATTCGTCACGCGCATGGCGGCCGCATCCCATTCGATCGGGCCGCCCATGCGTACGGCCAGATTTCCCAGCAGCACCATCTCCGTAAGTGGTCCCGCATAGTCCGGGAAGTTCGAGCCTGCCTGTCCACCGTTTTTACAGGCCTCGATCCATTCCTGATACACGCCCGGCGAACGCGGGTAGCGCGGCGCCGGTGCCGAGGCAATCCATTCCTGATGCCGCTGCTCAGGCACCAAGCGCGGATTCTCTCCGTAAGTCCCAGCAATTAGCACGCCCTCGTCTCCTATGAACATCTGTCCGCTATCCATTGGTGGCCAGGGACGATCTTTCTCCCACTGAGGCGGACGTGGAGGTGCCAGATTCCCATCGCGCCAGATCACCCGAAGCGCCGGACGATTTCCGCGGGCTGCAAACTCATAGGTCACGCGCGAAACCAGCGGCGCTGTCTCCGGGAAAACCGGGGTCGTCTCGGCCGTCACCCGCACTGGATCGCGCAGGTCGAACGTCCAGAAAGCCGCATCCATGATGTGACAGCCCATATCGCCCAACGCGCCGGTGCCAAAATCCCACCAGCCCCGCCAACGAAACGGTACATAGGCCGGGTGATACGGCCGCTCTGGGGCAGGTCCTAGCCACAGGTCCCAATCCAAACCCGGCGGCACATGGTAGACCTCCATTGGTCGCTCAATGGCCTGCGGCCAGATCGGCCGGTTGGTCCAGAAGTGAATCTCCCGTACCGTGCCGATCGCGCCTGCCTCGATCCATTCCCGGATCTGACGCGTGCCCTCGCCCGCATGGCCTTGGTTGCCCATCTGCGTTACCACGCCCTTTGCGCGCGCCGCCTCGGCCAGCTGCCGCGCCTCGTAGATGGTGCGCGTGAGCGGCTTTTCGCAATAGACGTGCTTGCCCGTCTGGATGGCCATCATCGCTGCTACGGCGTGCGTATGGTCGGGCGTTGAAATCACCACGGCATCAATACGGCTTCCCTCTCGCTCCAGCATTACTCGGAAGTCCTTATAGCGCGGCACATTTGGAAAGGCCCGGTAGGTCTCAGCCGCCCGCTCGTCGTCCACGTCGCAGAAGGCCACCAGGTTTTCAGAGGAGACGCCGCGCACGTTCGAGGCACCACGCCCCCCCACGCCAATGCAGGCAATATTCAGCTTATCGCTGGGCGGCACAAAACCTCGTCCGAGTACATGCCGGGGCACAATCGTGAAAGCAGCCCCGACCGTAGCCATCGTGCCCAAAAACCGACGCCGAGAAATTTGCCGACCCGCCATGGTTCCCTGGGGATTGCGTTTTCAGGTTTGTCGCATATTTTCCGGATCCCAGCCGATCGCCCGGTTTTCGAGATAGCTGGTGTTCGAGAGCAAAGCCGGAGCGGCGGCCCGAAAGCCAAAAGCACCGTCCTCGACCACCCGCCCGCGCGTGCGCACCGCCTCGAAAAAGTTATGGAAGTGATCCAGCCGGTCGTCATAGCCAGGCGGAGCTTGATAGACTACTTCCTGGCTTTCAAACACCTCCTGCTGCGGCGGATTTTCGGCCTGGAACGCTTCAAGGATCTGTTGTTGCATGGCCTCCGGGAATGTCCGCAGCGAGTTCCAGCCGAGCAGTTCCTGCTGGGTCAATCGTCGGGGCGGAAGCTTCGAGAGCCGCACCTGTCCCCAGCCGATCTCGATCATACCCTCATCCCCGATAAACCGAAACGCCTCGCCTCCACCCCCGCCGTTAGCAAAGTTCACCTTAAGCGAAAGGGTAAACGAGGGGTGTGTTTGCGTCTCGGGATACTCATATAGCCCGGCCATAACGTCGGGTACCTCGCGGCCGTCCTTCCAGAAACGGAGTCCGCCCGAGGCGTAGATGCGCGTGGGGCCGAGCGCGTCGAGGACAAAGTGGATGCCTGAGAACAGATGCACGAACAGGTCACCTGGGATGCCCGTGCCATAGTCCCAGTAGTTGCGCCAGCGGAAAAAGCGTAGGGGATCAAACGGACGATGCGGGGCCGGCCCCAGAAAGCGTTCCCAGTCGACGGTCTGCGGTGAGGCATCCGGCGGGATTGTGTACTGCCAGGCGCCGATGGCTGAGTTGCGATTCATGTAAGCCTCGACCATGTTGAGCTGGCCGATGATGCCGGTTCGAAAGAGCTCTCGGGCTTTCGCGTAGAGAATGGAGCTGACGCGCTGGCTGCCCACCATGAGCACGCGGCCAGTGCGCCGCTCGGCTTCGATCACACGCAGACCGTCCTCGACGCGCTGGACCATGGGCTTTTCCAGGTACACGTCCTTCCCTGCTTCCATGGCATCGATGGCAATCTGGGCGTGGAGGTGGTCCGGTGTAGAGATGACCACGGCGTCCACATCTGGTCGCGCCAGCACCTCGCGATAGTCGCGTGTAGTAAACACGTCGGCACCAAACACCTCCTTTGTGCGCACGAGCCGCCCGTCGTAGCAGTCGGCCACGGCAACCAGACGCACACCGGGCACCTGCAAAGCCGTACGGGCATTGCCGAAGCCCATGATGCCCATGCCGATCATGCCCAGGCCGATCGTGTCGGAGGGCGGCACAGGGCGAGACGGTTTCGGGTACAGCTGTACAAAGTGGACCGGATGCGCAAGCACGGCCGGCCCCAGTGCCAGCCCGGCCAACGAGGCACCCGTCCGGCGCAGAAAGTCGCGTCGCGACGTAGCCATATGAGGTATCAGTTTAACAAACGAATGCGGATGTTGCGATACCAGACCGGGTCGCCGTGGTTCTGCAGTGCAATATGGCCCTGCCGTGCCTTGCCGAAGTTTGGATAGACCCGAAACTTGCTGGCCGCAACGCGGGCGTTCCAGTCCTCGCTCCAGAGCTCGTGCTCGGCCACCTTGCGGCCGTTGAGCCAGTGCTCGACGTGCGTGCTGTCGACCACGATGCGGCTGTGGTTCCACGCATCTGCGGGTCTCACCGCCGACGGATCCGTTGGGTAGAGCGCATAGCAGGCCCCGGCACTGGTTTTGGGGTCGTTGCCATCTGCATGGCCAGCGTTATCCAGGATCTGATACTCCGGTCCGCTCATCCATGGCGCGTCGTATTCCTCGGTCACCCGGTACATGATCCCGCTGTTGCCGCCCGGCGCCACCTTCCACTCCAGCTCCAGCACGAAGTCGGCGAACTGTTCTTTCGTGATCAGATCGCCGCTCCCCGCGCCCGTGCAGTGCAGCGTCCCGTCCTCGGCAATCCGCCAGCAGGGCGGAATCGTCTCGCTCCGGTAGCCACGCCATGCCTCCAGGCTCGTGCCGTCAAATAACACGATCCAGTCGGACGTGTCTGCTGCAACCGCCTGCTCCTGCGCCGGCGCCTCCGAACGCGACGGCCCGCACCCGAACGCCAGCAGTACGATGCCCAGTAGACCCACCGAAAAAAGCGTATGCTTCATTGCCGTCCTCCCTGGTTGTTCTCTGCTTCGGCCAGTTGCGTTCGCACCCGCTCCAGCAGCGCCTTCGTGGCCCGAATGCCCTCCAGCTCATCCAGCCGGTCGCCTTCGTACTCGATTCCGATATAGCCCCGGTAGCCGGCATCTCGCACAATGCGCAAAAGCCGCACGTAGTCCAGTCGCGTCTCATTGCCCTCGGCGTCAAAGTCGTACGACTTAGCACTCACGCCTTTGGCGAAGGGCATCAACTCGGACAGTCCTTTGTAAGGATCGTACCAGGTGTCCTTGTCGATACGCCAGTTGCCAAAGTCTGGGAGCGTTCCGCACCGCGGGTGATCCACCATCCGGATCACACCTGCCAGCCAAGCCCCGTTGCTCGACAGTCCCCCGTGGTTCTCCACGAGTACGTTCAGCTCATGTTCGGCAGCGAACATCACCAGCTGCCGCAGCCCATCGGCCGCCAGCTTCTGCTGCTCCTCGTAGCTCCCCTCGCTGGCCGCGTTGACCCGGATCGAATGACAGCCCAGAAAACGCGCCGCCTCCACCCACTTGTAGTGGTTCTCGACGGCCTGCCGCCGCTTGGCCGGATCCGGGTCACCCAGTCGCCCCTCTCGGTCGCACATAATCAGCAGGCTGCGTACGCCCTCACCCTCGGCGCGCCGCTTCAGCTCCCCGAGGTAGGCCCGGTCGCGCGCCCGATCGAAAAAGAACTGGTTCACGTACTCAACCGCCTCAATCCCGAACTGCCGGCGGGCTACCACCGGAAAGTCCAGCGCGTCGAGCTTTCCACCAAAAATCGTCCGGTGCAGCGACCACTGCGCCAGTGAGATCCGAAACCACGGCGCTTCGTTGGCTCCACCAAGCTGCGCCCAGCCCAGACCGACCGCCAGCAGCGCCGAAGCCCGCTCCAGAAACGCTCGTCGATTCATGGCATGGCCTCATTTTTCGACGGCAGCCGGGGCGCCCGCCGTTGTGGCCGGCGTTCGCTCTACCCGGTCGTTAAATAGCAGCCCGAAGAGTACCATCACCCCTGCCGCAAACACTGCCGGAATGAACCAGAACTGCTGCCAGGCCTCCAGCGTGAGCGACGCGGCGCCATTCAGGAAGCTGTTGTACAGGTTGCCTGCCACCTGCGCGCCGATGAGCATGCCCAGTCCGTAGGTTACCAGCACCAGCATACCCTGTGCCTGGCCACGGATCTCCGGCGTCGACTTTTTGTCCACGTAGATCTGGCCCGTCACGAAGAAAAAGTCGTAGCAGATGCCGTGCAGCAGAATGCCCAGGATGATCATCCAGAAAATCGTGCTTGGCGCAGCCAGCGCAAACAGCACGTAGCGCAGCACCCAGGCGCCCATCCCTACCAGCAGCATCCACTTAACGCCCAGCCGCGCAAAGAACACCGGCATCAGTAGCATGAAGACCACTTCGGACATCTGCCCGAGCGTCTGCGTGCCTGCAATGTTCTGAAAGCCCGTCGCCTCCAGGAAAAGTTGCGTAAAATTGTAATAGGCCGCCAGCGGAATGCAGATCAAAAACGAGCTGACCAGAAACACATAGAACGGCTTGCTCCCCAGTCGCTCGAGCGCATCCAGGCCCACGATGCTCCGAATCGATACGCGCTGGCCTGCCGCTGGGGGTGGCGTGTGCGGCAGTGTGAAGCTGTAGAGCCCTAGCAAGATACTTGCCGCGGCGGCCGTATAAAGCGGCATTGGTGTCTGCTCAGGCAGCCGCCCCTCGGTCACGAACGCCTTCAGCACGAAGCTCACAAATAGCCCGGCCACGATCCAGCCGATCGTCCCAAACACCCGGATCAGCGGAAACTGTTTTTCCTGGCTCTGGATGTGGTGAAACGCTAGCGAGTTGGCCAACCCCAGCGTAGGCATGTAGCACAGGTTGTAGAGCAACAGCAGCAGGATGAAGGCCACAGGTGCTCCGCTGAACTGCGGCACCAGCAGCAGCACCAGCCCACCCAGCAGGTGCAACATGCCCAGCACTTTTTCTGTGGCAAAGTAACGGTCGGCTATCAGACCGAGAAAAAACGGTGCGGCAATGGCCGCGATCGGGTTGACCGTGTAGGGCCAGTGTGTGAGCGTGCCCATGCCTTCGGCTGCCATGTAGACAGCCACCGATGTATACCAAGCACCCCAGATAAAAAACTCCAGGAACATCATGGCGCTGAGTCGCGCACCAAGAAACCGCTTCATAGCTGCAGGTAGGCTGTTGGTGAGTGAAAGCGCTTAGTTTGCATGAAAAAGTTTAGAACAAAATAATAGAAAAACTCAACCCTGAAAAGTGTCTCTTTAGACTGGAAGCGCTCCCACTTTGATAGAAAAATGCCCTGCAGTCCACATCATCAGCTTGCTCATTGCTGTAGGCGGGCCAGGTACCGTCGGGCTGTCTCGTGCTGTGGGTCGTAGCGTAATACCTGACGCCAGGCGTACGCGGCGGCCGCTTGCTCTCCACGCAGTGCATGCAGGACACCCAGGTTCAGCCAGGCGTCGATGAAGGTCGAGTCGGCCTGTAGCACCCGACGGTAGGTTTGCATCGCTGCCAACGTATCGCCCTGCACGAAGTAGAGTGCTGCCAGGTTGTTCAGGATTTCCGGATTATCTGGCGAAAGAAACAGAGCGATGGTGTAAGCTCGCATGGCCTCTTCATAGCGACCGCTCCGACGCAGGGCCGCTCCCAGCGCGGCAAACGCATAGGGATTGTTGGGGGTGGTACGTACGGCCTCTTCCATCATCTGCACCTGTGCGTTCAGCTTGCGCAGTTGCTCATAGTGCTGCAGAGCGGCCTCGCCTTCCTCACGCTGACCTACGCGCAGCAGCGCCTGGCCCAGACTGTAGTGTGCGCTGGCATGCCAGGGCCAAGCTGCCACCACACGTTGCAGATACGGAAGCGCCTCGGCAAACCGACCGTTTTTCATCAGCAACTCGCCCAGCAGGTAGTTCGTCTCTGGATTGTCTGGCTCCAGTGCCTGTGCTTGCTGCGCATAGGTCAGCGCTTCGGCAAAGCGTCCCTCACTATCTAGCAATTGCGTCATGCCGATGTAGGCTGGTACATAAGTGCTGTCGAGCTGCAAGGCCTGCTGATAGGCGTAGGCGGCACTGTCGATCAGGCCCAGCTCACGGTAGGCCCGAGCCATGGCCTGCCAGGTGGGAGCCCCTGGATAACGCTGCAATTCCTTTTGATATAGTCCGATAGCCTCCTGAAAACGATGCTGCCGGGCTTTCAGATTGGCCAGGTTGTGCCAGATACCTCGAAAGTGCGGGTTGCGTTGCAGCACTTTCTGATAAGCAACTTCGGCCCGGTCGAACTGCGCCATTTCGGCATAGAGGCGTCCCTGCAGAAAATAGATAGCGGGTTCGTCGGGGTCGTAACGGGCAGCGCTGTCGGCCAGCGCCAGCGCCCGAGCAAAGTCGTAACGCTGGAGCGCCTGTTCGGCCTGCAACAGCAACGCCCGAACGCGTGGATCGACCGGTCGCCACTCGGTCTGGTGACGACTGCAGGCACCGATTATCAGCGCTATCCCACTCAGCAGGGCGTAAAAAATGGTACGTCGATAGTTCATGGCAATCGGCTGAGATAGACACGGGCTGCCTCATGATCCGGGTTCAGCCGCAGGGTACGCTGCCATGCCTCACGGGCGGCCTTGGTGTCGCCGAGCATCGCGTAGACGACGCCCAGGTTGAACCAACCCTCGGCAAAACCCGAGTCGGCCCGGACCAGCAGTTGTAGTCCTTTCAGTGCCCCGGCGGTATCCCCCATGGCCAGCTGCAATGTAGCCAGATTGCTGAGCAAAGCCAGGTTGCCTGGGGCAAGCGCCAGTGCGGTTTGTATGGCCGTGTAGGCCTGGTCCAGATAGCCGGCCTCCATCAGCAGGCGGGCATATGTTGACCAGGCGTCCGGATCGCCAGGCTGCAGTTCCGTGCGTCGGCGGGCGTGTAGCAGTTTTTCGGTCAGTTGCTGCAGTGAATCGGCCCGTGCCAGGTAGCGCTGCCCAGCCTCCGGACGGCCGATGGCGATCAACGCACGTCCCAGGTTGTAGGCGGCTCCGTCGTGTCCAGGCCAGTGCTGCACCACGGTTTGCAGGTAGGGTATCGCCTCTTCGAAACGCCCCAGTTGTACAAGCAGTGCTCCAACGCGATAGCGATAGTCTAGCCGCTTCGGCGCCAGCGCCAGGGCTGCTTGGGCCTGCTGCAGGGCTTCTTCGTATTGTCCGACACGCTCCAGCAATCGGCTCAGCCCCGCATGTGCCTCGGCATAGGTCGAATCTAGCCAGAGCGCCTGCTCATAGGCCGCGCGGGCGCTGTCATCCTGGGTCAGTTGTTCATAGGCATTGCCCATCTGGGTCCACACGGCAGCCAATGTCTGCAGTGACGTGGGCGCCTCTTCGGCCAGTTTCAGTTCCTTCCGATAGTAGCCGATAGCTTCGCGATAGCGACGCGCTAACGCTGCATTCTGCCCCAGGTTGAACCAGGCCCCCGGATAACGGGGCTGCCGCTTGAGCACCTGTTGGAACGCAGAGGCCGCCGCGTCGTAACGCCGCTGCTGCATGTAAACCAGGCCGCGAACGAACAGCGCGTCTGGCCAGCCCGGAACGTAGCGCTCCACACTGTCTGCTAGTGCCAGCGCAAGAGCCAGCTGCTGCGTTGCCAGCGCCTGTTGCATCTGTAGAAGGAAGGGTTCGGCCTGCGAAGGGAGCTGAACCGGTTCCGATGGATGCGGTCGGCAACCCATAAGCAGCACCAGGCCGAATACCAATCCTATGCAATACTTCATGGCATAGCCGGTCGATAAAGTTGAGGCGATTGCCCTTCGGTCAGCAGCCAGCGGCGATCGGCAGCCAGCCGTTCGAAGCGTTGCTGCAGCCCGCTCGGCCACCATACCACCAGCGAGTCGACCTGCGCGTGCGGCCCCAGCCCCACCGTTACGATGTACTCAAGTTGCGAAAGATAGCTGCTACCACCATGCACGCGTCGTTCCAGGCGACGACCACCTGCATAGAGAATCAGTTGCGTACCCAGCGCATCCTGGTTGCTTTTCGTTCCCCGCAATTGCAATTGCACAAAGTGTGGGGCACCTGGTCGTCCTGGATCGATCCGGTTGCGCCAGAGGTGCACAGGTCCGCCATTTTCGATGAGCAGCACATCCACATCGCCGTCCTGGTCATAGTCGGCATAGGCAGCCCCCCGTCCTAGCAGGGGTCGAGCCCAGACGCCAACAGCCGGATGCTCCCGAAAGCGCTCCCCTCCCTCGTTCAGAAACAGTTGTGGCCGTTGTCGGAAAGTAACCCCATCCTGGACTTTCGCAATGTCTTCCATGATGTGGCCGTTACAAAGCAGCAGGTCCAGATCGCCGTCCAGATCCGGATCGAAGAAAAACAATCCAAACGTAAGGGTCAGGAGCGTGGGCAAGCCTATTCCGAGTTGCGGGGCGCGATCGACGAACACTCCGTTCCCTATGTACTGGTAAAATCCGGCCATTTCGTTGGAAAAATTTCCAATAGCGATGACCGGCGTGGCTTCGGCTCCCAGAAAGCCTACGTCGATGCCCATACCAGCCCGGGCACGGCCATTAGCATCGAAGGCGATCCCGGCCACCATTCCACGCTCGGTGAACGTGCCGTCGCCGTTATTGATGAAGAGCAGGTTACGTTGCGTGTCGTTGGCCACGACCAAATCGGGCCAGCCATCGCGATTGAAGTCCAGTTCGGCAGCGCCCAGCGTCTTGCCGGGCATTCCAGCAAAACCGGCTGCCTCGGTCATCTCGCTGAAGGTGCCGTCGCCGTTGTTGCGAAAGAAACGTCCGGATACGCCGTTATACTGACGGGGCGTGCAGTAGTCTTTGTGGATACCGTCGGAAGTGCAGAAGCGGTCGGTTTCAGGCGTCCAGTCCACGTAATTGCCATAAAACAGATCCAGCCAGCCATCGCGGTCGGCGTCAAAAAAGAGGGCCGCTGTGCTCCAGCTGGTATCGCTGCTCAGACCAGCCTCACGGCTGACTTCACGAAATCGTCCCCGCCCGTCATTTTGAAAAAGCAGGTTGGGCCCCAAGGCCGTCAGGAAAAGATCTGTGTCGCCATCGTTGTCGTAGTCAGCCGCGGCGATTCCCATGCCGTAGGCAGTGTACCGATCCAGCCCGGCCTGCGCTGTCCAAGGCTCGAAGGTACCATCGCCCCGGTTGCGGTAGACAGTCAGCGCCGGAAGGGCGGGTCCATGCCCGGGCCAGTGCGCACCGGTAACCAGAATGATATCGGTCCAGCCGTCACCGTCAAGATCGGCAAATCCGCCGCCGCCCCCCAGACTTTCCGGCATCCATTTCTGTCCAAAAGTGCCGGTCTCATGCCTGAAGTCACCCAGACCGGCTTCTACTGTTACGTCTTCAAATGCGAGTCCTCCCACTTCGGGTGGTTGCTCCGGAATCTCCGGAGATTGCGCCCCGCAACCTGCAAGCAACCCACCGATCAGCAGCCACCGGATCGCCATCCGCCTGCCTGCCATCAATGCACGACGTCTTCGGAAAAAAGCGGTCTGCCCACTCAAGGTGGGCAGACCGCGGCGTACGACTGGTTTAATTTACAATGTTTTGCTTCAGAACGAAAGTTGAATGCCCAGGCGATTTACGTTGTCAAAGGTGTCAAACGCCGTATAGGCATAGTTGAACATGAAGCCTACCGAGCCAAAGCGTTGCTGGATCCCCACGCCCAGGCTGGCTCCTTCCACATCGGAGGGATAGATATAGCCGGCCCGGAGCGCCAGCGTGTTCATCAGCACGTATTCAGCGCCGATGTGCAACCGCTCGTCGAAGTCGCGCGGCCGTTCAGCATCGATTGCCACCAGCAGTTTGTGCATGTTTGGATCCTGGTTTGTCAGATCGAGCAGGTTCATAGCGACCCCGATTCGGAAGGTCAACGGGGGCTCGAAGTTTTCCTGCTCGTACTTCAACTCCCGTGAAAAATTGCGGGCGCTGGCAGCGAACGTCAGGCTCCGAAAGCCCGTATGGTAGATCACGCCAAAATCGAACGCGATCGTGCTTTTGTTGTAATCTTTGCTGATCAGCTCACCCCCATCCCCAAAAGCGACTGGGAAGGTACCCAGATCCTGACGGACATATTTAACTTGTCCCCCCACAGCGAAGCGGTCGCTCAAGGCTCGGGCGTATCCGAGACCTACGGCCAGCGCGGTTGGACTATAGTTACCAATATCTTCATAGCCACGCTCATTGTCGGCCCGAATTGTGCCGAGGAATTCGCCATAGTCGACGGCTACTACCGACACACCGAAGACCCCGTAGATCCCGCCGCGTGGACTGAAGGCCAGTGTGCCACCGTTATAGCGAATGTCGGCGATCCACTGGGCCTGCATCAGCGCCAGATGGAAGCGGTCGGTCATCTGGGCCATGGTTGCCGGATTGTAGAGCAGCGCCAGCGACGTGTTCAGGTTCTGCGCCGTTGCCGCCGATCCCATAGCCGCCAGGCGAGGGTCGAGCGACATGCTCAGGAACTTCAGCCCTGTCTGGGCGCGCTTTTCAAGCTCTGCTTGTTGAAATCCGCTTTCTCCGATCTGCTGGGCATCGGCACGGGGCACCAACCAGAGCAGCATTAGCAGCAGGCCCCATTGCCAGCGTGGTAGACGCATCTTCATAGGAATCAAATGTTTGAATTCATTCCAGAACATCCCTTGCGGCCAATTTGTGAGGGGGAGACGGGACGCGCCCGTCTCCCCATCCAGTTCATCGAATGACGACGAATTTGCGGATCAACTGCTGTCCGGTTGTGTGGTCTTTAATTACGGCGATGTAAATGCCACTGGAGACCACCTGTCGGGCGTCCGTGGTCAGATCCCAGTATTCGTCCCCGCTGCCGTCGGTATGCTCAATTCGTTTCACCAGCTCGCCCAATTCGGTGTAGATCTCAATCGTGCACTGACCTGGAATGTCCAGAAAGCCCAGCTTATCCTGCTGATCTGGCCAGCGCAGATTCTGATCGGCAGCAATGATATACGGATTGGGGACGACCCGGGCTGCGAAGATGGTCTCTCCCGGCGGCCGCTTGAGGATAGCCGGATCGTAGGTCTGGGCGTAGTACCGACTGCTGCGCAGCGGCCGCCCATCGGGCGTGCCGTTGATGGCCTGCGGATCAATTGGCGTAGGCTCGCCGACGGCCTGGAGATAGTAGTAGTAAGCTACGCCGCGCGACACGTCGGTATCTTCGTAGCGGGTCGCATTAGGCGGAAGCTTAGCGATCAGCCTGTAAGCAGTACGGTCATCAGGTACCGGAATGCCGTCATACCGATTTTGCGCCCGGTAGAGCTCCCAGCCGCCTGGTGGCTCCTCGCCAGGATAGGGCTCCCATTCAATCGTGATTTTATCGACCCCAGAGGTTACTACAAAGCGACGTGGTGGCATAGGTGGCCGAATGACGTCGAAGCCATTAGCATAGGCAGCCCGAGCCCGTTCTACCATTTGGAAGAGTGAGTCGCGGGCGGTCATGACCCACTCGTTCTTAGTCATGCCGATGCAGCCCTCCTCGCCTTCGTTGCAGCGCTGGCTTGCTCTGGGATTCCACCAGAAGAGGGCCTGATCGGCCGCCTCGACGCCATTGGCCAGCACCTGACGCTTGTACCAACGGCCCAACTCCAGACTCAGGGCGTCACTTAAGCCTGCGACGCCCTCAACAAGTACCACCCGGTATTCCTGGCCGGGCGCCATATCGAAGGGCCCAAAGCTGTAGGCATAGCTCCAGCTGTTATATCCAATACGTGGGTCACTATTCTGCGCGGCAAAGTGTCTAACAAAATCGACCTGTACATTGGGATCTGGCGGTGGCCAGGCGCAGAAGGCCTGGGAGGGGATGGTGCGAATGCCCGTCCAGGTGCAACCCGTGGTGCTGTACTGCCGAGCCGGCGCGCCCTGTTCGATCCACTGCCGTTCCAGTAACATACCCTGGACGTTGTTATGGTTGTTGCTTCCGGTCAGGTCGCCGTCGTCCGAATCGAGGTAAGTCATCACGCGCGGCTGGCTGGGATCGTCCGGAAGCACAGTGCCAGGTTCATGCGGCTGTGGATCGGCATGTAGCACAAAGGTGCCCACCATCGCTGCACCGCCCAGTCGGCCGACGGTATCTACATTCAGCGTGTACCACCAGCCGACCGTGTTTTCCCACATGGGATTGCCAATCGTATTGAAGCGCGTCTGCTCGGGGATATAACCCATCCAGGAGAAATGGCCCCGCCAGCTTGCATCTAAGCCGTAGTCCTGGTATCCGTCCCCAACGGCATCCGTCATTACGTAGCCCCCCCAGGCCGTGGCGTTGGCACTGCCGCCCCAGGAGCCGGACGGGGCATTAATCTTTGGACGACGAACGATCGTAATGTATACATCCTCCAGCGACTGATTCGGCAGTTCGATTTCATCGTCGTCATCCACGTTGCCTGTGTTGATGAATGAGTACTCCACGATGTGATAGTCGTCGTGAAACTCATTACTGAGCTGATAGGCTTTTCGGACCATCGTAATACCGACCGAGGTGTTTACCTCGTTATAGACCATGCGGTCGGCCTTTAGCTCAGGGTCCACTTCATCGAGCGGTGCCGGCCGACGAAACGATTCAAGCCCATCCACCAGTACCAGCGGTGCCTCGAAACGTCCAATCAGCCTGATATTTCGTTCGAAGAACTCCCCGATACCCTCCGTACGTGGACCGATGTGGGAGACCCGCACTGGGAATTGCGTTCCTTCCTCGTTGGTAAAATTCGCGACGCTGATCCACAGCGCCTGACCATGCATATAGGAAACCTGAGGACGGATGCCCGGCCACTGGAACATCACCTCGTCATAGGTTTCGGGCTGGGACCCTCCGCCCACATAGCGGTGCTGGAAGTCGCCTACCGACAACCAGCGCATGTTCCACTGCGCCTGACTGTCACGTGCCAGTCCAGATCCCAGCAACAGCAACAGGACCAGACCGGCCGCCTGTACTGTTAACCGTCGAACCACTTTCATATGCCAATCTCCCTGACTTGCCATGGTTAAAAATTTTCTGCAGCGCTTGGTTAGTGCTGAGGTCTATCAGAAGGTAATCCGCACGCCGAAGTAGACATCGCGTGGATTCAGGAAGGCCAAGTAGGTCTCATCGGGGTTGTCGATATAGGCCTTATTCTTGAGCACGTAGTCCACGCGCTTCCGGTCGGCCGGCTGCCACTGGCCATTTGTATAGGTCATGTACTGGCCGGTTGCCTTATCCCAATAGAGGACATTCGGGATCGGTTGGGACACCTGGTTAATGTTCACCACTGCATAGATCGGATCGTAGGCTACCCCAGGTTTCCGGTAGTCTCCCGGCTTGTCGTTACCTGGCACCCAGACGTAGCCTGGATCAAACTCCTTGCCGAAGATGTCGGCTGGCAGGTGCAACGATCGGAAATAGTTCAGCATGTCATTGGGTCCTTCAAACGGCGACTCGTTGCTCCAGTACATACGCTTCAGATTGAGCACGTTGGTTACGTCTACGAAAAACTGGAGCCGTCCTGCCGACGTCTCGAAGTTTTTGCTGAGACGGAGGTCCAGGTTATAGTAGTCCTTCCAGCTCGTATTGAAGGCAATTTCCGGATCGTTGCCTGGGCCGAAGGTGAAAGACTGCCCGTTCCAGGTGCCTTTGGCGCCGGCACGCCATTCGCCCAGCAGGTTGAGCCGCCAGTCGCCCAGCAGCAACCCGTAATCGCTGGGTACAATGATCTCCAGATTGAAGCGAGCAAACGGTTCCGGTACCGGCGCCCAGGGATAGTGGTCCGTAGTGGTCGTCAGGTATTGTCGGAATTCGGCTCGGTTTTCATTGATCTGTCCAAAGCCAAAATTGCCGAACTTCCGCGCCAGGTACGTGTAGTTCACAAAGCCCCGAATCCAGCGCCCCCTGTTCTTTTCAAGTGTCAATTCGAAGCCACGTACGTCACCGTAGTTAAGCGGCTCTACGCGGAAGTAATCCACGGCATCATCTACACTGATGTATTGGACCTCGCGTGCCTGGTAATGCATGTCGCGATAGAAGCCTGCCAGCCGCAGCAGGAACTGGTTGCCAATGTTCTGCTCGAAGCCCAGCTCGTAAGCAACGGTACGTGGTAGCGGCACATTCGGGTTACCGATGCTGAAGATTGCCCCGTTCGAGATATACTCGACGCGGAACAGATCCTGCGGCGTGAGCATCTGGCGGAAATGGCCGTAGTTGAAGTACAGCTTGCTGTTTTCAGTAATCGGGAACGAAACGCCCAGGCGTGGACTCACCGTGAGTTGCTTATCCACCGGCTTGCGCGGTAGTGTCTGATCAAGACGCCGAATGCCCACGCTTGCTGAGAGTGCCCGGTCAAAAGCTGAGTAGTCGTACCACTTCCCGCTGGGGTTGAAGTAATCAAAGCGCAGGCCCAAGTTGGCGATCATACCCTTAAACTCCAGCTTAGCCTGTGCATAGTAGGCTGCCTGCACGGGCGTCCGGTCCCAGCGGAATTTTTCGTTTTCGTGGTGCGGGTTGGCCGGGTCGTAGACGCCGTGCCGGATGTGGTAGTCACTGAAGATGTATTCCAGCCCCGTCTTGACCTGCAGCACGCGGTTAACCTGGCTGGTCAGGTCCACGCGAGCGGCATAGCGTACGATGTTCGAACTGTCACGTGCCGAACCGGCCTGCGACCCAAGCAACCCGAAAGGCGTCGGAGTTGGCGCATTTTCATAGGATTGCTTGAAGCCCATAGGAGCTTCCGACATGCCCAGCTCCCCTGCGGCACACTGCCCATTTACCGGGTCAGTGTAGGTACCATCCCGACGGATGCACACGACAATCTCGCTCGGCCCCGTGATACCACCCCTACGCGGACGCGGCATAAAGGTGAAGTAGTCCGACTCAATGCGTTGCAATTGCACCTCATAAAATGTGGCCGGACTCAGCGCGTGCGTCAGCTTGGCCCCAATCATCGACTGGGTAATGTTCGTGGGACTGAAGCCCCAATCGCCAAACAGGGCCATATTGATGTTAAATCCGATGTTCATCTGGACCGGCAGCAGGTCTTCCCGGCTGTCCCAGGGATAGCGAGGCATCTCACCACTCAGAATGGTACCGCGCCCGTCGCGATGTGCTGCATGTCCCTTCTGCTTCCGGTAAAGCCCATCGATGGTCAACTTCACGCCACTGGCCACGTCCGAGACCAGCTTTCCTTGGAAAATGCGGTCCTGATAGGCTGGCCGCTGCTCCGGAAACATCAATGCCGTCTGCACCTGCCGGTAAGATGCCGTAAAGCGCAGATTGCCCAGATAGCGGCTGACCAGCGGTACCGGTCCGCCAATGGTACCGTCCAGTTCGTAATTTGGCTCACGAATGGTAAAATCCTTCCGAACCAGCCACTTGTAGGCTGCATAGAGCTGCTCGGGCGTCCAGGGAGTTCCCTCGGCAAGGTTGTCCCAGCCCTGATGATCCGGATACTGTCCGCGCATCCAGATCGGCCAGGCGCTTGTGCCACAATAGGCCACGCCGCGCTCGCACCCTTCCAGCGGCGTAGTATCAAGGAAGGGCTTGATATAATAAGCCTCCATGTCGTTGGGTAAGGAGCCAAAGTAGGGCCGCGACGGCGTGGAATACCGCATCAAAATGTCACCGAAATAGCGCTCGGTTGCTGGTTCTTTCGTTACCACGTTGATCAGACCGCTCCGCACATTACCATATTCTGCATTGAAGCCGCCGGTCTGGACCTGCACTGCTTCGATGGCCGTAAAGCTGACCCCCAGAATTGGCGTGTTGCCGCGCGGATCAGCCAGCGTCAGTCCGTCCACGGCAAAGGCCACCTGATCGCCGCCGGCGCCACGGATCGTTAGGCCCGGTTCAAAACCCGCCTGCAGGCTGATCACATCGGCCACGCTGACCACTGGTAGGTTCTCCACCTGTTCGGCCCGAATGTTGGCGATCGAGGCCGACACGTCTGGCTTCACTACCGGCTCCTCGGCCACTACCACCACCTCTTCCAGACCGACCGCTTGCGGTTGCAACTGAAAGTTGAGCTCAGTCGTCAGCCCGATGTTGACCACTACGTTCTCGGCTACCACCGTAGCATAACCGACGAATGAAGCCCGCACCCGGTACTCGCCAGGCGGTACGTTCAGAATGACATAGTAACCCTCGACGTCGGTCGTGGCGCCCATCGTAGTCCCTTCGATGACCACATTCACGCCAGGCAAGGGCTCACCCGTCTCTGCATCCGTCACCACGCCCGCAATCTTACCTGCCTGGGCCCATGCAGCCGCAACACCGACTACGAGCAGGGCCACCCAGGTGCAGCATACCCGTACCAGTCTCATTGCAAGTGCTCCTCCGGCTGGTTTTAGATTTCTGAAACCTTTCGAGATCGCTGCAAAAAGTTTTCATTATCTAGAGATGCAGCAGCCCTTCAAGCTTCCTATCCCCCATCACTTCTTAACAATTTCTTCATAATATCTAGAGAACGTGCTGCCGAGAAAGGCTGCCAGGCGCTTTGCTTGGGGAGGATTCACACCAAACACGTTAGCCGGCGTCCACCCGAACAACTCGACGCGAAAGCCTTCAAGTACTAAGAAGACGGTTCAGCGCTGCCCTTCTTCCAACCCGTAGGTACGGTTTACTTCCAGATTGAAATGCAGGTCACGCTGGCCCTCCGGTGTAGGCCAGCGGATTTCTAGGGTATCGATGTAGGTGGCATCACCCAGACCAATCCAGGGCATTAGCGGCGAGGCGCCGAAGCTCCCACCGGAAGAAACCGTGGCGTAATGCACGCGACGGCGACCGTCAGGTGCTCGAGCAACCAGACGGATCCGTGCGCCGATCGCTGCGCGGTTGGCTCGCCGACCCACCAGACGAAGTTGTATCCAATTACCGGTCGGTTGCACGTTTTCAAACAGCGCGTTGGGAAACACGTCGCTTTCAAAGGCACCGCCCAACACCACGTACATATCCAGGTCGCCATCTCGGTCGAAGTCAGCCATCGCCACGCCGTGCCCTTTCTGAAGGTGCCCGGTGCCGGAGGTGAGCGTTACGTCCTCAAACGTTCCGCTTCGCCCCATGAACAGGCGGTTGGGCACCAGCGCGCGAAAGTCGGGTGTGCCCGTGCCCCAGTACATATCGGGCCAGCCGTCACTGTTCAGATCGCCGAAGTTACCGCTCATGGTAAAGCAGGCCCGGTCCAGTCCGGCTTCCCGGGTCACGTCAGTGAAGGTGCCGTCGCCGTTGTTGCGGTAAAGCGCGGGTGGTTCGCTCCGGCGCCGGATGCCCAGCTTTTCGAGGGCATATTCGGCAGGGGTTTCGGCCAGATAACGCAGATCAAAGCTGGCCACAAACAGATCTTCCCAGCCATCCTGGTTGTAGTCAAAAAACCAGACGGGAAAGCTGAACAGTGGGCCGGACACGCCGGCCTGCTCGGCCGTCTCTTCGAAACGCCAGTTTTGAGGAGCTGTCCCACCCCGGTTCACAAACAGATGATTGGGGCCCCCCAGCACGGAAATGTATAGATCGGGCAGACCATCGTTGTTCACGTCACCCCAGGCTACGCCTTTGACCATGGCCTTCAGGTCCAGTCCGACGTTTGGGGCGACGTCGGTAAATGTCCCATCGCCGTTATTGACGTAGAGCGCACAGGGAAAATCGGTAACTTGGTCTTGGGGCAATCCGCCCAATCCGACAGCCCAGGCCGACACCCAGTTCGATTCGCACCCGACGAACAGATCGATCCAGCCATCCAGATTAAAATCCGCGAAGGCTGCCGTCTGCGTAGGACAGGCATAGCCCAGTCCGGCCTCGTAGGTCACATCGGTAAAAGTACCATCTCCGTTGTTGCGTAGCAGCGAATTAGGCATGCGGCCAGCCGGTCCCAGCCAGGCTCCCCGTAGAATCAGCACGTCCACATCGCCATCGTTGTCATAGTCAGCGTGTATCGTATTAAGGCCGCCGACTATTCCTTTCAGGCCCGCTGCCTCTGTATGATCCACGAAGCCGCCCTGCCCGTCGGCAAGCAGCAGGCGCACCTGGTCGTTCAGGCCATAAGACGTGACCAGCAGATCGACCCAACCGTCGCCGTTGAAATCCTCAGCCGAAACACCTCCGGCCAGCCCCACCACATCCACCCCGCGGGCCACTGCCACGTTTCGGAAAGATGGCGCGATGGGTTGTGCCGGCTCCAGCCCATCGATGCGCCAGCGCGGAGGAACGTCATTGGGATACCGGCCCATGGCCATATAGGCCAGGTTCAACAGCCAGCGCGTTTGAAAATCGAACGGCCGGCTTTCGAGCAGACGCTCCCAGAGCGAGGCTGCCTGCTGCACGGCTTCCTGGTGTCGGTGAATGCCCCTATTCCGAAGCGGTAGAATACAGGCCTCCGGATGCGGAAACGCCAGACAATTCTGCTGCTCGCCAAGCCGGAAATAGGCCGTGGCCATCGCCTCCAGCAGTTGACGGGTCTCGGGCGCTCCCTCGTAGGTGCCAAAGCGAGCCAGTAGCGCCTCCAGTTCTTGGATGGCTGCTTCAGTCTGCCCGGCTGCCAGCAGTTCTCGGGCATAGTTGTACCGATAATCAAAGTAGGCGCCTCCTTTTGTCTGCTCTGACTGCTTGCGCCACCACTCGGCACGCTGGCTGTTCAGCAGATAATAGGCCATGGGATCGGCCTGGGCCCGCCGATAGATGGCTGCCAGCGTGTCGACCATGCGGGCTGTACCGCTCAGCGGAATGGGCGGCTCAGGCGCTCGACAGGCGCCCGCCCCTACGGCCAGCGTGATCACGAGTGTTTTCCATAGCAACGCTTCACGCTTCATCGGGACGTATCAGGTGCAATGGTTGTCAGCCCAGCCAGATAGCGGCGGGGTTCCGGTCGGTCGGGTGCCAGGCGAAGGGCTTGCTCCCAGGCCTTGCGGGCAGCCTCATGGCGCCCCTGCCGGGCGTACAGGATGCCGAGATTGATCCAGCCGTCGACAAATGTCGTGTCGCGCTGCACGGCCGTTTCCAGCAGCGCGATGGCCTGGTCTTCTGCCCCCAGGAGCAGGTGCAGCACGGCCATGTTGTTCTGAAATTCCAGGTTGTCTGGAGCCAGAAAGTGCGCCACCTGATAGGCGTAAAGCGCTTCCCTGTACTGTCCCAGCCGTCGCAGGAGCGACCCCAGCATGGCGTAAGCATAGGGATCACGGGGCGTGTTGGCCACCAGCAGTTCGGCCTGCTCCACTTTTGCTTGCAGCGCCCGCAGTGCTTCGGCCCGCTCCAGCATGTGGCGCGCCGTCTCGGTTTCGCCCAGTTGCTGCAACACGCGCCCCAAGCTGTAGTGGGCAGCCTGATGCCAGGGCGCTTCCTGCACGACGGACTCCAGCAGCGGCCGCGCCTGCGCCGGCTGCCCGGTCAGCAGCAACAAGTTACCCAGCCGGTAACGGGCCACCAAGCTCTTCGGGGCCAGCTCCCAGGCCCGACGGGCTGCCTGTAAGGCTTCCTCATAGCGCCCTTCCTTTTCGTACAGATCGGCCAGCTCGAGCCAGGCTTCGGCGTAGGTGCTATCGTAGCGCAGGGCAGTCTCGAAGGCAAGCCGCGCGCTGTCGGGGCGTCCGAGTTCTGCATAGGCCCGTCCGATTCCCCGCCAGGAGAGCGCTCCGGGACGGTGCTGCAGCTCCCGGCGAAACAGCGCGATCGCTTCCCGGAATTGCCCGCGCCGGGCGGCATTGTTAGCCAGGTTGTGCCAGACACCCGCATAATCCGGCACGCGATGGGCCACCAGCCAGTACAGGCTGTCGGCCTCGTCGAGCAGCTGCATTTGCGTGTAAACGCGCCCCTTAAAGAACAGAATACTGGGATGCTCGGGTTGCAGTGCTGCTGCGCTGTCTGCCAGCGCAATGGCTTGAACGAACTGCTGCTGCGCAAGCGCTTGTTCGGCCTGGATCATTAGCGCCCGCGCTTCGGGAAGCAGTGGCGCAACCTCCGAGCTTTCCTGGCACGCCCCCAGGAGCGTCAACAACACAAGGCCAAATGCCGTCGAGCCGGTTAAGCCACGCATGGGGCTCAGAATCTCGCCTGCGCCAGCGCCTCCAGCGCTTGGCCGGTTCCCTCTACCAGACGCACTTCCTGATCGACCTCGAAGGGCCCGAAGCGCTCACGCAAGCCGGTGGCCCATTCGACCTCGACGGCGTCTATGTAACGGGCCCCGCCCAGTCCGAACGTTAGCGTTTTTTCGGAGACGGCCAGGTAGCTGCTTCCGGTACGTACCCGCTGTTCCATCCATCGATTGCCTGTATGCACGACCACCCGACTGCTGATGCCTTGCGGATGGCTCTTCGTGCCCACCAGTTGCACCCGCAGGTAGTGTCCGGCCCCCTTTGTGTCGTTGCGCCAGAGATGTACCCGACCGCTGTTTTCGATCACCAGAATGTCCACGAGACCATCCCGGTTGAAGTCGCCGTAGGCGGCCCCGCGGGCAACGATCGGCTGCGCCAGAACGCCACCAACTTGGGGTGCTACATCGTCAAAGAAACCATAGCCGTCGTTCAGAAAAAGGTGCGGCGGCTGCGCGTAGGTGATGCCATCCTGCACGCGCTCGATTTCATCCTGCACGTGGCCGTTCGCAGCAAACAGGTCCAGATCGCCATCCCGATCGACGTCAAATAGGAACAGGCCGAAGGTGAGCGTCTGAAGACTCTGGCGTCCTATTTTCGAGACGGCAGCCCGGTCGATGAACAAGTCGTTGCCAATGTAGCGATAAACGCCGATCATTTCTTTGGAAAAGTTGCCTACAAAAAAAGTGACCTGTCCGGTGGTATCAACCACGCCTGCATCGTTCCCCATTCCGGCGCGGGCTTTGCCATTTTCATCGTAGGCTACCCCACTGATCAAACCGATGTCGGTAAAAGTCCCGTCGCAATTGTTGCGATAGAGCTGATCTGGTTGCGTGTCGTTGGCCACATAGAGATCGGGACAGCCGTCTCGGTTGTAGTCGGTCTCGGCCACGCCCAGTGTCTTGCCCGGCGCCGGCACAAACCCGGCCTTTTTGCTTTCATCGGTGAACGTGCCGTCGCCATTGTTGCGGAAGAAGTAAGGCGGCACGCCCGTATAGGCTTCGGGGGTGCAGTAGCCCTTGGTCTTTTCGTCAAGCGAGCACCAGATGTCGGTTTCCGGCGTCCAGTAGACGTAGTTGCCCACAAACAAGTCCGAGTCGCCGTCACGGTCGGCATCAAAGAAGATAGCCGAGCTGCTCCAGACCGAATCGCCGGCCACACCGGCCTTGTCAGTTACGTCTGTGAACGTCCCATTCCCGTTGTTGCGCAGCAAGATGTTTTTCCAAAGCGTGGTGAGGTACAGGTCTTCGTGGCCGTCGTTGTCGTAGTCGGCAGCCGTGATGCCGATGGCATAGGCGTTCAACTGGCCAAGCCCAGCCTCATCCGTCACATCCGTGAACGTACCGTCTCCATTGTTGCGGAAAAGCCAGAGTGGACGTACCCAGTCTTTGTCGCTGTAGCCAGGCCAGACGCCGCCGCCCACCAGTAAGATGTCAAGCCAGCCATCGCCATCATAATCGATGAAGCCACAGCCCGGTCCCATCGATTCCGGAAACCACTTCTGGCCAAAGGCGCCCGTCTCGTGCCGGAAGGCGCCCAGCCCGGCCGTCTCGGTTACGTCTGTGAAGGCGATCTGTATCGCATCCAACGTGGCAGCCTCCTCTAGCGGCTTCTGCACTTGCTCGGCACGTTCGCAGCCAACAAAAAGCAAAAGCAGCAGACTTCCCCAGATTCGCTTCAGCATAGGCCATTATGGATTTTGCCAGGCCAGCATTGGGGTCACGCGCAGGCTCCCGTTTTCATCCACCGGATGCAGTTCATGCTCGTGGATGGGCTGCGCCTCGCGGTTGGCCATGGGGTGGCGATGTTTGTACGGCGTACTCCAGGCCGAAGCTTCCTCGTCTACCTTATGGTATTCGTAGCGGGCTTTTGCTGCCCGGAATTCCTCGGTGCGTCCCAGCGCGCCCAGTGCCAGCATGCGGTTATAGAGGCCGCCCAGATCTTCTGGGTCGATGGCCAGTATGCGGTCGAACCAGCGGAGCGCCTCTTCGTAGCGGCCCGAAAGGTAGTGAATACGCCCAATCTCCTGCAGCAGGATGCGATCGAGCGGGTAGCGTTCGACGACACGCCTCCATTCGGCCAGTGCCTGATCATACTCGCCCTGTTGTTGGTAGATCTCGCCTCGGAAGTAGGCGGTCTTCAGGTAGCTGGGACGTCGTCGTTCGGCTTCGGCCAGCGCCTCCATTGCCCGGTCAAGCTGTCCTTCGGCGATCAGCACACGGGCCAGGTTGATCGGCCCTTCGGGATTTTTCGGCGCCAGGCGACTCACCTGCTCGAAGGCTTCCAGTGCCCGGCGCGTATTTCCCTCCAGGAAAAGGCCAATCCCGTAGTCGTTCCAGCGCTCCCAGAGCGGCACGTTGCTTTCGGGTACCTGTCCGGCCACGCGACGCGCTGTGGCGATGACGGTGATCGGAAGCTCAGGCGCCGTGCGGGCCTCATCCAGGATCCAACGCCGGTAGTCCACTTCAGGCGTGGCGAGCGAGTCGGGCTGGCCGGGCGCCACGCGCCCCCGGAATGTCCAGTTATGGAAGTACCACTTAAACTTTCGGTGCTTGAAGGCCACCGTGAGCTCCGTGATCGGACGGGCGGGCGGCACGGTGAAGCGGTAATGGACTGTACGGGCCGTGCCCGGATTGATCACGTTCACGTAAACCGGCGTGCGGAAGTCGTGCGGATTGCGCTTGTTGGCCTCCTGCCCGGCCCGGTCCACAAACACAGCCCCGAAAAAGTGCGCGGTGGAATCGACCCGCCCTTCTTCATCGAGTAGCCCCGAGGCCACCACAGCCCGCCCCTCGGGGTCACGTCCGATCACCTCCAACCAAAGTTCGTTCGAGTCGTTCGTACCGCCCGGCAACGCATGGCCCACCTTGCGGTTGCGCACAACCACGGTTAGCTCTACCTGATCGCCGGGCCGGAGCACGGGCATGGGCGCATCGGGACCGTAGGCGCGGCCATTGACCCGCACCAAAAACAGATCGACCGTCGCGATGGAGTCCTGCAGAAATGCCTGGGTGGCCCGGAGCTGTTCGTCGTGACCTTTAAGAAACGAAAGGGCTGTGTTGGCGGCCAAAAAGCGGTGGCTGCGCACGAACCCTCCATCGTTGCCCTGATCGTTGGAGGGCACCAGTGGCATGTGGCAGTCGATGCAGGTGCGCGGTTCCGGCAGGTAGAACGAACGCACCGTGTTGCCCGAGACGCCGCTCATCTGCCAGGCGTCGTATTCGTTCTGGCCCCGAAGCCAGCGATAATAGTTAACGGCGGGAGGCACCCCCACCTTGTGGCAGGCGCTGCAAAACTGCTCGGTTCGGTGAACGGGCCGGAGCATAGCCTCCCGGTGCGGCTCCGGCTTGGCCCGAATAAGCTGGCGGTGCAGCCATTGCCCCACAGGATTCGTGCTCCGGGCAAAGGGATATTCGTCGGGTTCGGCGATCACGTAGCGGCCATTGCCACGCAGGTCGCGTAGCCCCGTGATGGCATGGCAGGAAAGACAGGTGATGCCTTCGTGAGCTGTCCAGTGCGTGGTGTCAAGTGGCATGCGGTGGCCGAAGCGCCCTGAAAAGAGCATGACCGGATCGTGACAGGAGGCGCACCAGCGAGCGGCCTCGACCGGACGACGCTCCAGCATGTACTCGATGGAGCGGCGGTAATATGGATTGTTGAACGAAGAAAAATGGTGGGCCGAAGCTTCCCACTGTGCATAGATATCCGGATGGCAGCCGGACTGGCCACAGGTTTTCGAGCCGGAAAGGGTGGCTTCCTTGAAAAAGCGCTCGTGCGCCAGGAGCGCTTCGGAAGCGGCCAGGGGATTGTCGCTACCGGTATCGAGATAGACTGGTTCGGGTCGTTTAAGCCAGGGCACCAGAAAGAAAGCAACCGAGACCATTACACCCGCACAGAACGTCAGCGTCAGCGGGTGGCGTAGGAGCTGTCCCCGGCGCAGCGCAGCCAGTCCTTCGGGCAGCAGGAAACGAAAGCGAACACCCCGTTTGAGTGACACGTGCACGAGAAAACCCAGCAGTGCCGTGAACATGCTCACCACATGGAGCGTCAGCAGCCAACGCCGGCTCAGTGTTGGCGCGCCCCAGAAAAGCAAGATGCCGCTTAGTAACAGCACGCCCATCGAAAGCGCCGTAAACACGCCGGCAGCTGTTGCTCGGGGGTTCCAGCGGAGTGGCATCGTGCGGATATGCGCCAGCAGAAACAGCAGAAGCGGCACGATCAGCAGCAGGCCAAGCCCGACGTGCAGCAGCACATTGCTCATGTAGACGAGCGCCGTTGAGCGATCGAACAGCACAAGCACCAGACTATTGAGCAGCATCACCAGAAAGCCGCCCAGCAGCATGCTCACCAGTCGGCGCTGTCCGGCCGGCAGATGAAACAGCCGTTTACGCGCGCGGGACATAGGACATCTCCTGGTCAGGAGCCACGCTGTCGTTCCAGTTCCGCCAGATACTGCCGTAAGGTATCGTCATCCGGACGATAACGCAAGGCCTGCAGCCAGGCCCGACGGGCGGCTTCATACTGTTTCTGCGCAGCCAGCACAACCCCCAGGTTTAGCCAGACATCGGCCAGCGTCGAGTCGCGTTGCAGCAGCCGGTAGTAGCGTCGCACCGCATCGAGCGTATCTCCCAGGAGCAACGCCAAGTTGGCCCGGTCGTTCTGCAGCGCCAGGTTGTCCGGATCCCAGAAAATGGCCACATCCAGCGCCTTTCGCGCTTCCTGATACTGGCCGGCCTGAAGCAGCAGCGCGGCCAGTTCCTGCCAGGGTCGTGCACTCCCGCTCTGATAGGCGTTCAATCTTGCCTGAGCGATTGCTCCAGAGAGCTGTTGGATCTGACGTGCCCGTTCCAAAAAGAACTGCCCAGCCTCCCGTTCTCCTGTAAGCATCAGGGCTCGCCCCAAATTGTAGTTAGCGCCCCGATGCATGGGTTGGCGTTCCAGCACCAGCCGCAGAAAATGCACAGCATCTTCCACGTAGCCATTTTGCAGGAGCAAGCGACCAAAAGTGTAGATGTTCTCCACATGGCCTGGATTCAACCGCAGCGCCTTCTCTGCAAGCGCTAACGCGCGATCTTTGCGTCCTTCCTGTTCTTCCAACTCGGCCAGCCAGCGATACGTCTCGCTTTCCGAGGAGTCCGTAGCTATTGCTTTCAGGTAGAACCGACGAGCTGCCTCCAGGCTGTCCAGCAAAAAGCAGGCACGCCCGGCCTGTCGATAGATAGCGGCCAAGGTGCGCGGATCGATCGAAGCGTCAGGATGCTGGGCTTTTGCATCTATTTTATTCTGTTCAAGTTCTCTAAGATAGTAGTTCAGCGCCTTTCGATAAGCTCCCTGTAGAAAAGCAGCGTGCCCTAGTTGAAAATAGACGCCGCGCAACTTAGGGTCACGTTTCAGGGCCTCCTGGAATGCTTCGGCCGCCTGATCAAAGGCGTTTGCGTCGAGTAAGATGCGTCCTTTCAGAAAATAGGCTTCGACCGCGTCCACATTGGCCAGCAGGCTATCCACCAACTGCATGGCCTGACCGTAGTCCCCTGCCTCATAGGCCTGCCAGGCCTGCTGCAGCCGCGCGTGTTGCGTTTCCGTGAGCGCCGACGCAGCTGGAGGATAGATGCTCGATGCGCTTTTTGTGCAGCCAGCCCCCAGAAATACCAGCGCGACGACTAACCCTCCATATCCTACAAGCCGCAACACCATTCGCATCCGCCAACGTTAACTCCATTTAACATACAGACAGGCACCGGGCGTTTTTGGCGGAAACACCCGGTGCCTGCTTTACACCGCAATCTCCACGCTGTTGGCTTCAAAAAGCCAGTTGCATTCCGAGCCGATGGACATTATCGAAAATCCCAAACGAAGTGTAGGCATAATCCACGCCTATCCGGAAGTTGCGGGACCCTAACCGCAAGCCACCGCCCAGATTGATACCCTGTTCATCGGTTGGTTGCACGTAACCTGCGCGCAGGAAAAGCAGATTCATGAAGGAATACTCCAGGCCCATCTTGATCTGCTCCGGATAATCTCGAGGTCGGACGGCCTCGACGTTAAGCCAGAGTGCATGCATACCATTAGCTGGCGCTACCAGGTCCATCAGGTTATAAGTAGCGCCGATCTGGAAGCTCAACGGCAGTTCAAAGCTCTCCTCCACGTAGGCAAGCTCGCGCGAGAAGTTGCGCACGCTCATAGCAAAGGTCAGGCTCTGGAGCGCCGTCCGGTAGAGCACTCCAAAGTCCACGGCAATGGTCGACTTTGCATAGCTCTCGGTGCGGCCATCCAGACTGACCTGTACTGAACCCAGATCCTGCCGCGCCAGGCGGACATGGCCACCAACGGCGAAGCGGTCGGTGATTGCCCGCGCATAGCCAATGCCAATCGCCAACGCGCTGGGACTGTAGGTGCCTTGTTCTAAGTAGCCCTGTTCATTGGGAGCGAAAATTGTCTTGATGACTTCAGGATAGCTAACAGCCATGATGCTCAGGCCAATTACACCGTACTGGCCGTCGGCAGGCTGATAGGCCAGGCTGGCATAATTGTAATCGGTGCTGTTAATCCACCGAGTCTGGCCGGCTGCAAAGTGGAAGGTTCTGTCGAAGTAGGCCATACCGGCCGGGTTGTAAAAGAGCGAGAGGGACGCATTGTCATCGCGGGCTGAAAGTGCATCTCCTATGGCTGCTGCCCGTGGGTCGAGTGACACGCTAAGGAACTTGAAGCCTGTCTGCGCCAGCTTTTTGGTTTCGATCTCTGTGGCTGGCCCGGAATTCTGGGCATAGAGCCTGCCGACCAGCAAACACCCGGTCAGCAGGATGCCTATTGCTGTATGTATCAACCGTTTCATCGCTTTTTTCAGGTTGCCTGTTTGTTGAAAATGCTCTTTAGCGAATGATCACAATAGTCCGGGTTGTCTGCGCTCCCGTTTCTTTGTCGGTGATTACAGCGAAGTAGATGCCGCTGGCCACCACCTGGCGCGACGAGGTGGTCAGGTCCCAGAATTCGTCGCCGCTGCCATCGGTATGCTCGATGACCTTCACCAGCTCCCCGAGCTCGGTGTAAATCCGAATCGTTGCTTGGGCTGGCAGACCGTAGAAAGCGATCTTGTCTTGCAGGTCTGGGAAGCGGACACCCAGATCGGCTTCCAGGTTATAGGGGTTGGGGACCACCCGTACCTGATCCAACGAAGTTCCCGGAGGCCGTTTTAATACCGCAGGCTGATAAGTCTGCGTCCAGTACCGGTTGCTCTTCAGTCGAATACGGCGACCGGCCCTTGGATCATCAACTTCATTACCCACCGCCTGAATGTAATAGTAGTAGTTTACTCCACGCGTCACGCTTTCATCGACATAGCTGCGAGCATTTCCAGGCAGCGTTGCAATCCGCTGATAGAGGGTTGACTCATCCGGCAGCGGTAAGCCAAAATAGAAGTTCTGAGCACGCCAGATCTCCCAGCCCCCTGGCGGATCTGGCTCACCACTGTAGGTTTCCCACTCCAGCGTAATGCGATCTGTCCCGGAAGTAACCACAAACCGACGTGGCGGCTTTGGCGGCTGTGGGACATCCAGGTTATTTTCCCAGACATTCAGGATCCGCTGGAAGAGTTGAAAGAGTGAATCACGGGAAGTCATGACCCACTCGTTCTTAGTCAGGCTCACGCAGCCTGGACTGCCTTCCTGACAGGGGGTATTGGTTGCGGGATTCCAGCTAAACTTTGCCGCATTTGCAGCAGCTTGTCCTTCGGCGCGCACCTTGTCTTTGTACCACGTGCCCAAGGCATAGCTCAGCTTATCTGAGAGGCCGGCAACAGCTTCAGCAACCACGATGCGGATGCTCTGGCCTGGCTCCAGGGTGTACGGCCCAAAGCTCTGCACATATCCCCAGCCGCCTGGGCGACCCTGCGAGGGGTCGGTGGTCTGTAACTCGAAGCGACCATCAGGTTGAATAATATAGGCATGCGTGGGGTTATTGGCGTTGTAGCGGGCATTGGCGGGGTCGTTGGCAATTTTGTTGCCGTCCTCCAACCAATTGCGCTCCAGCTGCATCACGCTCAGGTCATTATGGTCGTTGCGTGCCGTTAGCTCCGCATCGTCTGAGTCTAAGCGTGTCATCATGCGCGGCTGGTTCGGGTCGTGTGCCTTGTTCGTAGCCGATTGATCCGCATGGATCGTAAGCGTACCAAACATTGCGGCACCTCCCAAACGCCCTGTCGTGTCGCCGCCAATATGGGCAATCCACGGCTGCAACTCAAACCACATCGGGTTACCGATCGTGTTAAAGGCGGTTTGGGAAGGTACATGCCCCAGCCACGAAAATTGGGCTGCATGTCGCCGAGCAAACTCTTGATCGTATTCCTGGAAGCCTGGGACTAGGGCATCGTTCATGGTAAACTGCCCCCAGGCAGCCCCACCTGCACTGTTATCCCATGCCCCAGCCGGTGCATTTACCTTATTGCGGTAAAAGAAGGTGAAGTAAACATCTTGCAATGTCTGGTTAGGCAGTTCAATCTCCTCATCTTCGTCCACATTGCCAGTATTGGTAAATACATACTCAATAATGTGATAGTCCTGGTGCAGCTCATTACTGAATTGATATACTTTGCGCTCCATTTCAACGCCCATGGCATTACGGGTTTTATTGTATACCATGGCATCTGCTTTGAGCGCAGGGTCGATTTCATCTGGGGTAGCAGGCTTATCAAACGTTCGTAATCCATCTACAATAACTTCTGGCGCTTCGAATTTATAGACTAATTTAATCACATTTTGAAATACTTCCCCAACGCCATTGAAGCGAGGGCCAATATGTTCAATACGTACAGGGAAGTTTTGACCGTCCGGCGAGCGCCAATTTCTTGCACTCACCCATAGGCCTCGCCAGTGTCCCCAATAAGCGCCAATGTGGTGACCTGGCCAGGTGTAGGTTCCCTCCCCACCGATGCCGGCCATACTTTCCGGCTCTGAACCGCCCCCCAGGTATTGGGACTGGAGCCGCCCAACTGCCAACCAGCGCGTGCTCCACTGCGCATAGGCTGCAAGGTCGCTAAAGGCCAGCAGCACCAACAAGGCTCCAAGGCAACGCTTCCAATCCATTGTTCTACGCGTTGCACTTATCGACATTTTCTGCTTCATATCTCGATGCATTTCGTGTTAGAAAGAGACCCGAATCCCGAAGAATACACGCCGTGGATTGAAGAAGGTGAAGAAGTCTGCGTTCGGCATATCGATGTAAGCCTTATCCTTCAGCACTCGATCCACAAACTTACGATCCGCCTCGACAAACCGATTACCATTGTACTGGAAGTATTGCCCATCTTTGTAGTAGAGCGGCCGGGTTGGATTGCTGGCAGCCGGGGTGCATTCTCCCGTGCACACAATAATAGGCACGAATTCAACCCCTGGCTTCCGAAAGTCACCCGGTCGGTCATTGCCCGGAATAAGGGGATAGGGCGGTCCACTCTCCAGACCCTCAAAGGTCTTTTCGGGTAGATGCAACGACTGCAGGTACTGCAGGAGGTCCGTGGAGTTCACAAAACCGCTCCACCGATTGAGGTGCCGGATATTGAGCACATTCGTGACGTCCATAAAGAGCTGGACCTCTCCAAACCTGTTATCAAACGTCTTGCTCAGCCGCAAGTCTACATTGTAGTAATCCTTCCACCGTACATTGTGCTCAATCCCTCGCACAGGACTTCCTGCCTCTAACAGGCTGTTGCCTGTCCACGTCAACACCTGCCCCGCCCGCCATTCTCCTAAAATGCTGAGTCGCCATTCGGCCAAGGGCCGGAATCCGCTATAATCTGGACCAAAATCAGACGGCGTAAGAATGTCTATGTTAAAGCGGGCAAAAGGCTCGGGGATGGGTTTACTCTGATAATGATCCGTGGTGGTAAGTAAGTATTGTTGTTGCCGTACAGGATTCTCAAAGTTATTCGTGAAGCCAAAGTTACCCGTCTTGCGGGACATGTAGGTATAGTTAACAAAACCCTGTACCCAACGCCCCCGGTTTTTGGAGAGTGAGATTTCAAAGCCACGCACATCGCCGTAATTCCAGGGGCGTGCTACCCAGTAGTTTACCTCCCCATCGATGCTTTGGAAGTTGATGTTGCGCGCTTGGAGCGATACATCGCGGTAGTAGCCTGCTAGACGCAGCAAGAACATATCGTAGAGGTTCTGCTCAAAGCCTAGCTCATAGGCCACGGTCTTCTGTAGGGGCAGGTTTGGGTTGCCAATGCGGGATACCGCACCACTGGAGATCTTTTCGACCTCAAACAGGGGTACAGGATCGGGCATCTGGCGAAAATGGCCGTAGTTGAAGTACAGCTTACTGTTTTCAGAGACTGGGAAGGAAATACCCAGCCGAGGACTCAGCGTAAGTTGCTTATCTACAGGCTCCTGCGACAGCACCCCGTCAATGCGATCTGCTCCAATCACTGGGGTGAAAGCCCGATCATAGGGCTCATAGACATACCACTTCCCACTCGGATTGAAGTAGTCGAGCCGTAGGCCGAGGTTTGCAATTAGCCCCTTGAATTCCAATTTGCTTTGCACGAAGGCTGCACCTTGCTGCGGCTTTCGGTGCCAGCGGTACTTCGGGTTAGGGTGATGCACAAAGAACGGGTCATTTTCCCCGTAATTCATCTTGTAATCGCTCAGGTTAAACTCCAGCCCACCCTTAACTTGCAAAAATCGGTTAACCTGACTGGTCAGCGCCGCAGCAAACAGCCACCGACCCACCTTAGAGGTATCATAGGGGGTACCTCCATGGCCTCCGATCCGCAAACCAGGCCCAATGCCGTCATCCATCCCGCGATATTCGTAGCCAAACGGAGCAGAGGTGAGCCGAATAGCATTTGGATCCTGGCACGCTGGGTCGTTGATATCCCGAATTTCAGGATTAGGCCCAGGCGTCACACAGACCACTGGGTTACGGTCTCGCGGCGGGATATGACCAGTCTGATACTCGGTCTGCGTACGCTGCAATTGGACTTCATAATAAGTTTGCGGGGAAAAGGCATGCGTGAACTTAAGTCCGCCTAAAGTGTAGGTGACATCCATCTCCGCAAAGACCCAGTCTCCATAGAGGCCGGCCCGTGTAACGTGGTCTCCTACTGCGCCAATCGCCATATTTTGCAGGTCGCCCCGCCCATCCCAGGGGAACGTGGGGGTTGAACCATCCACGATGGCGGCCGTTGGCGCATCACTGAGTACCGGTTGCAGTCCTTTACGCTGCGAACGCATGCCCAGGATCTCCAGCCGACCCCCTGCAAAGACATCAGAAACAAGCTTCCCCTGCGCCGTATAATCCTGATAGGCCTTGCGACGCTGTGGAATGATAAACGCACTCTGGGTCTGCCGATACGAAGCCAGGAAGCGCAGATTGCCTAAATACGGCCCAATACCTGGCACCGGCCCTGTAATGGTGCCATCAATCTGATAATCGGGCTCGGTAATTTTATTGCTCTTGCGCATGTACCACTCAAATGCTTTCTGCAACTGCCTTGCTGTCACATTCGTGCCATGCGCGGTATTGTAGGCAGTAGCTGCTGCGTCCCAGCCCACAAACTCCGGATATTGACGCTGCGTCCACTCATCCCATGCTGCCCTCGTCCCTCTAAAAGCCACCGCAGGGTCAAAATAGGGCCGCACCCAGTACGATTCAGGGTCATTGGGGGTGCCTCCAAAGTTTTTGGCCTGCGGTGGGGCATAGCGCATGATTAAATCGACCGTGTAGCGATTCCGCCCCGGTTCTTTCATCACTACATTGATAAGCCCTGAGCGCACGTTGCCATACTCTGCCGTAAAGCCACCCGTCTGCGCCTGCACCTCTTCGACCGCCGTGAAGCTCACGCCCGTAAATGGCGCATTTGTGCGCGGATCGGCCAGGTTCATACCGTCAAGCAGAAAGGCAATCTGGTTGCCGCCATAGCCACGCACAACCAACCCAGGCTCAAAGCCCGGCTGCAATCCAATGACCTGCACCACATCGGTGGCCACAGGCAACGCCTCGATAACTGCTGCACTAATATTGACGATACTGGCCGAGATATCGGGTTGCACAATCGGTCGCGTAGCCTGCACCACCACTTCCTGCAACCCAATGGCTTCCTCCTGAAGGGCAAAGTTGATCTCGGTCGTCAACCCTACGTTAACTTCGACGTTCTCCACCACCTGAGGCGTATACCCCACAAAAGAGGCCCGTAGGGTATAGGTGCCTGGACGAACGTTGATAATCGTGTAGTACCCATCGATGTCCGTTGTGGCACCCATCGTGGTCCCTTCAATGACCACATTCACGCCGGGCAAGGGCTCTCCCGTATTGGCATCAACTACGCGACCGGCAACCTTACCGGTTTGAGCCCATGCTCCGGTTGTCCAGAGACCAATCAGTAGCAGCGTGCCCAGAATTCGTAGCGCGCGTCTCATAAGATCCCAGAATGGTTGAGTTGGAGATTTACGGGTCCTTACACCTTTTATCCAAAGTTTTGGTTAATTCTAGAAGATCTTCCCAGAACCTTCAAGGGATTTTTTTATCCCTTTATCGGTAAAGTTTTTTTGGAACCGGTTCCAAAATGCATCGGATGTGCCTTTCTGAGTCCATCACATCGGCTCAACGCCTCAAGAACACCTGGGCCGAGGTATCATTGCGCGTGGCCAGCAGCCAGCGCATGCCGTCCGGACGCCCAAGCCAGGCCAGATGGCGCACCTGGCCACGGAAGACCAACCCAGATGCACCTGGGAGCAGCGGCTCGAAGGCACCTTCGCGCTGCTGCACCAGCAAGATGCCCGGGCCGTGACCATAGTGCCCTATGGCGGGATTGGCTTCGTCGAAGTTGCCGGCAGCAAGCACATCCGGACGCCCATCGCCAGTTACATCATCGATCAGCAGCGCGCGCACCGGAAACCATTGCGCCAGCTCAGGAAGTGGATGCAATATGAAGTGTCCTTGGCCGTCATTCTCGGCCCATACCGACGCAAAGGTACGGGCCGATAGTACCGTCGCCTGTCGCACCGCCTCCTCCCCAAAGAGCTCGTCAGGTGTACGGGCTCCCCAGGCGTGGTAGCTTTCAAACCGTTGCCCCAGCTCCGGAAAACGACGTGCCAGCAGATCTATTGTCGCTGCCGGATAAGCCCGTCCGTCCTGATGATAAGTCACAAGCACCGGATCGGGCTGGCCATCTCGATCAAAGTCCTGTAGGTAGAGTTGCACCGGCCGCTCCGTTGTTACCTGTAGCGTGGCGTTCAATCCCAGGTTGCCGGCCACAAAGTCCAGATCGCCGTCGCCATCGAGATCAGCCGCCTGCACGCTGAACCACCAGCCTTCGGTGTTTTCCAGAGCGGTCGGCACCAGGCGGCCGTCCGTCCCCTGGAAAAACAGCGTCAGCGGCATCCATTCCCCTACTACCAGCAAGTCGAGCCGGCCGTCGCCATTGAAGTCGCCCCAGGCAGCGTCGGTTACCATACCAATGCGCAAGAGGGCCGGCGCGCGCTTTTCGGTAACATCCGCAAATGTGCCGTCTCCCGAATTTTCCAGCAGGTAGCTGCGTGGCGCTGCACCGTAGTGGCGGGCCTCGACCCGTCCGCCCACAAACAAATCCAGATCGCCATCGCCGTCGTAGTCGGCTACCCGCACGCAGCAGCCGTTTGCGAACAAGTCTGGTAGGGCCTGCTCGTCGCGAATGAACTGCCCGCGGCCGTCGTTGCGGTAGAGCCGGTCGCGCAGCGCCTCGGCCTGTCCCCACCATTCGTTGCCTGCGCTGACCACATACAGGTCTAGATCGCCGTCGCCGTCTGCATCGAAAAACACCGCGTCCACCTCTTCGTAGTGGCTTTCAGCCTCCCAGAGCGCTTCGTTCGTGGACCGAAACGTCCCATCTGCTTGTTGCACGAGCAACCGGGCCGGCTGCCATTTGGCTCCACCCAGAAACACGTCGTCCAGTCCGTCGCCGTTCACATCGCCCACGGCCAGCGCCGGTCCTTCGCGGGAGAGTCGGTGTGGTTGCAATGGCTCGCGAGTGAAGTCTACGAAGGCATTCTCTGCGTGGCGATACGGCAGCGCATCAGGCACCTCCCGGAAAAGCGGCGAAGGCGGCCCCGGCGAATGAGCACGCTCCCGCGCCTCGGCTTGACGGAACGTCAGCGTCTGATCGGCCGTCACGCTGCGACGCACCTCACGGCGACCGTCGGGCCAGACCACCACGACCGAATCTACCTGCGTGCGGGCGCCCAGTCCAAAGTGCAGTACGGGTTCGACGGACGAAAGCCAGCCACGCACGGGTTGCTGCTCGCGGAGCTGCAGACTGTCGCCATAGTGCACGGTCACCCGGGCGCCGATGCCCCACCGGTTCCGTCCTTCGCCTTCCAGCACGACGCGCAGGTAGTGGGCTCCGGTGCGCTCACGCGTGTGGTTGCGGTACACGGCCGCAGGAGCGTTGATCTCGCTGGTGACCAGGTCCAGATCGCCATCGCGGTCCAGATCCACGTATACGGCTCCCGTGGAAAAGCCGGGCTGCGCGAGCCCCCATGTCTGGGCCATGTCCGTAAAGGTGCCATTCCCGTTGTTGTGGAAGGCAAAGTTGGGCTGCGGTACCCGCGGCATGTGGCGCAGCAGGTCTTCCAGCAATTTTGGCGTGATGCCCCGCGCTAATGCCTCCTGGATTTCGGGCTGCCCGACGTAGCGGATGTAGTCCAGATCGTTTGGGCGGTGGTAGATGCCGTTCGTAACGAAGAGGTCCTGGTAGCCGTCGTTGTCCAGGTCGGCCAGCAGCGCAGCCCAACTCCAATCGGTGGCGGCCACACCGGCCCGAAAGGCTACGTCCACAAACTGCCAGGCACCCAAATTGCGAAGCAGCACGTTGTGAGGATACTGGGGATGGTAGCCGAACTGCCGCTTGCGCTGAAACAGCTCGAACGACTCCGGTCCATCGGCCGTCTTGAAAATAACCGGATCGAAAGGTACCATGTCGAGCACAACCAGGTCGGGCAACCCGTCGTTGTCGATATCGCCCGCATCCACGCCCATAGACGCCTGCGAGGTGTAGGCGGTAGCCGCGCGCAGCACGTCGGTGAAGGTACCGTCACCGTTGTTGCGGTAGATCCTGTCGTCTTCGTGGAAGTCGTTGGCCACGTACAGGTCGAGCCATCCGTCCTGATCCAGGTCGCTCACCACCACACCGAGCCCGTAGCCGATGAGTCCATCCACGATGCCGGCCTCTTCTGTCACGTCCACAAAACGGCCGCCGTCGTTGCGCAGCAGCCGGTCGCTGGCGTTGGGATCGAAGCGCTGGCGCAGCAGCTCAGCAGGTCCAAAGCTCGCGTCGGTGTGTAGCGCCCGGTTCAGCAGGTATAGATCCAGGTCGCCATCCCGGTCGTAATCAAAGAAGACAGCCTGCGTGCCGTAGGCGGCTACGTCCAGTCCGAGTTCGGCTGCTGCTTCTCGAAAGCGCGGAATGCCGTCTGCGTCTGGTCCCTGGTTTAAAAAGAGCTGGTTGCGGCCGGTGCGGTCCAGGTAGTTGGCAAAGGTAACTAAGTAAAGATCGAGCCAGCCGTTGCCGTCCACGTCGGCCACAGCCACCCCTGTGTTCCAGTTGCCCGTGCCGGCCACCCCGGCTTTTTCGGTAACGTTTTCGAAACGCCAGTTGCCCCGGTTCAGATACAGGCGGTTCGGCCCCCAGTTGGCGACAAAGTACAGGTCTGGCCAGCCGTCGCCGTTGAAGTCGCCTGCCGCCAAGCCAGCCCCATCGTAGTAGTACATATAATTCACTATGTTAAAAGCCGTATCGACGGGCACCTTGTTGACGAAGGTAATGCCGGTTCGATCGGGATCCATTCGCTCAAACAGGGGTGGTTCGGCGGGCCGACAGGCGGCCAGTCCGGAAAGACCGAGTAGCAATAGAAGCGTTCGCATGGCGTTTACCGTCGCACGACAAAAAACCGAGGCGCATCGTCATTGCAGGCCACCAGGATCAGCGGCCTCTGACCCGGGCGCGCCAACTTCTGAACATCCCGTACTTCGCCCCGCACGAAAAAGCCGCTGTCGCGGGGCATCACTGCCGTGAAGTGGCCGGTCCCATCGCCTCTGAGCCAGAGGCCATAGGTTGCCTCCATCAGGCCCAGGCTGGTTCGTGCCCAGCGGAAGTTGCCGCTGGCCAGCACGTCCAGGTGACCGTCGCCATCAAAATCATCCACCAACAGCCCGTAGAGCGGCGCCCACTGAGCCTCGGGTGGGAGCGGATGTAGTCGAAATTGTCGGCCGCCGAGATTTTCTACATACAGACTGCGCAATTCCCGGACTTCCAGCACCGCGGCTCCCTCCAACTCTTCCGGTTTTAGGAAGTCTTCCAGCATCATGCGCGCATAGGCGTCATGCGAGGGGATGCGGGTGCTAAGAAAGGGCAGTTGGCCTAGCAGTTCACGACGCAGGTTCAGGGGACGGTGCCGAAGACCGACCGCTGTGCGCTCAGGCCGGGCCAACAGGTGATCGGCAAAGCCATTCTGGTCGAAGTCTTTCACGAAGAGCCGGAGTGGACTTTCCGGTGCAGCCTGCAGCGGCGTATTCAATCCCAGATTTGTGGCAATAAAGTCCGGATCGCCGTCGCCATCGAAGTCGGCCACAGCCAGGCGGTGCCAGATGCCCGAAGTCTTGGCCAGATCGGGCAATTCCCAGCGTTCCAGCCGGCCACCGCCGATATTTCTAAAAATCGTTATCGGCATCCATTCGCCCACAACGAGCAAATCGAGTCGGCCGTCGCCGTCGAAGTCAGCCCACGCCGCGTCGGTGACCATACCGATGCGGGACAGGCCGGGTGCCATTGTTTCGACCACATTGGTGAAGCGTCCGTAGCCGTCATTCTGCAGCAGCAGGCTCTCGGGCGCCATGCCATAGAACCAGGGTTCGATGCGGCCACCGAGAAACAGATCCATGTCGCTGTCGCCGTCGAAGTCGGCGGCCGCAACGGGTCCGCCACTGCTGCGAATTTCGGGCAAATGATCCACGGCCTTCCGGAAGCGCCCCCGGCCATCGTTCAAATACAGTCGATCCTGCAGCGCTGGGGCCCGGGGCGCATAGGCGTTACCGCCGCTGACCACATACAGGTCCAGGTCGCCGTCGCCGTCCGCATCAAAAAACGTGGCGCCCATATCTTCCGAGAGCGCATCGGCAGCAAACAGCGCCTCGTTGGTGCGCACAAATTGGCCGTCAGGCTGCTGCACGAAGAGCACACCGGGGAAACCCTTAGCCCCGCCGATGTAGAAATCATCGCGGCCGTCGCCGTTCACGTCGCCCACAGCCACCCGGGGTCCTTCGCGCGAGCGCATCCAGGGCATCAGTCCTTCGCGGAGAAAGTCCGTAAAGGCATCCTCCTGATGGCGATAGTCGAGCGCCACTTGCGCCGTTACGTCGGCGAAACGTGGCGTTGCCCGCGCGGGCAATAATGGTAGCTCAGGTTGACCAACGACGGCCTCCACCTGCCGAAAAACAAGCCGCTGGTTAGCAGCCACATGCCGACGCACTTCGTGGCGACCGTCGGGCCAGACCACAACCACGGCATCGACCGTGTCGCGCGCGCCCAGCCCAAAGGTCAGCACCGGATCCACCGACGACTGGAAACCACGGTTAGGCATCTGCTCTTGATAGAAACGCTGGCCGCCGGCGATAATGGTCACCTGCGCACCGATCCCCTGCGTGTTGGGCGGCGTGCCCATCAGCTGCACCTGCAGAAAGTGCCCACCGAAACGCTCCCGCGCGCGATTGCGATAGACGCGCACCGGACCGTTCACGTCGTTGACGATCAGATCCAGGTCGCCATCGCCGTCCAGATCGCCATAGGCGGCCCCGCTGGAAAAACCCGGCCGCCCAAGGCCCCATGCCTGTGCCCGATTCGTAAAAGTGCGGTCGCCGTTGTTCTGGAACATGTAGTTCGGGAGTGGATGCGAGGGCATTTTCCGGATCAGCGCCAGATAATCGACTCCTTCCTCACGGATCACCGCCCGCATCGTCTCTTCGGCCGAAAGGTACTCAAGGTAATCCTGATCAATCACATCCCAGAAGATCCCATTGGCCACGAAGATGTCTTTGTAGCCGTCCAGGTCGGCATCGAAAATCAGCGCGGCCCAGCTCCAGTCGGTGGCGGCCACCCCTGCCCACATGCCAATCTCGCTGAAGGTACTGTCGCCGTTGTTGTACTGTAGCGTGTTGCGGGTGAACTGGTGATAGAAACCGTTTTCCACTTTGGTTTGATAGAGTTGCCAGCCTTCAAAGGTTGTGGTGGTTTTCAGGCGGGCGTCGTCCTCGGGCAGCATGTCCGTCACAAAAAGCTCCGGGAAGCCATCGTTGTCGAGGTCGGCTGCATCGGCGCCCATGGACGAGAGGCTGATCGAAGCCATGGCGTCTTCCAGCACTTCCCGGAAGGTGCCGTCGCCCTGATTCAGGTAAAGATAATCGCGTTCAAAAAAGTCGTTGGAAATATAAAGATCGGGCCAGCCGTCGCGGTTAAAGTCGGCCGCGGTCACCCCCAGCCCGAAGGCGATTTCTGGCCCGTAGATGCCAGCCTCGGCGCTGACGTCCACAAAACGACCGCCATCGTTGCGGTAGAGGCGGTCGCCTCCTTCGTGGTTGCGCTCGTGGCGCGTATTGCGAAAGTCCAGGCTGATAATCGGCCGCATCGAGTTGTTCAGGACGTAGACGTCCAGGTCGCCGTCCCGGTCGTAGTCGAAGAAGACGGCATGGACCGAAAAGCCTGTATCGGCCAAGCCTACCTCGGCGGCCACCTCCCGAAAGCGTGGGATGCCGTTGTCGTCCGGTCCCAGGTTCAGATAGAACGCATTGGCGCGCAGGCTGTCAGCAAAGGGTCCGGCATGGCACACGTACAGATCGGGCCAGCCGTTGCCATCCACATCGGCCACGGCCACGCCGGTGGTCCAGGGCTTCGTGCCGGCCACCCCGGCCTTTTCGGTGACATCCTCGAAGCGCCAGTTGCCCCGATTCAGGTAAAGCCGGTTTGCGCCCTGGTTGGCCGTCAGAAAGACATCAAGGTGCCCATCGCCATTGAAGTCGGCCAGCCCAACACCCCCGCCGTTGTAGAAGTTGCGATAGATAAAGATGTTAAATTCCTGCGTTTCGTGCAGGCGGTTTTCGAAGCGGATGCCCGTATGGCGCGGGGATAGTTCCTCGAACAGGGCTTCGGTGGGTACGCCGGGCTTGCGGCACCCTCCTAGCACCAACAATCCCACCAGGCCGAGGCTCCAGAAACCATGCAACAAAAAACGACACATCATGCCTAACCCCCGAACAGATCTGCTCCAAAGAAAACACCGCCGGAGCGCTGCCGCAAGGCAACACCCCGGCGGTGCCTGCTTGCATCGCTTACCGGACCATCAGTAGCCCGGATTTTGCACAAGGTTCGGATTGGCGTCAAGCTGCTGCTGCGGGATAGGAAGCAGCAATACTTTGCGATCGCTCTGTGGTTTAAACTGGTAAGCCCGCGTGAATTTACCGTGGCGGATCAAGTCCTGGCGCCGCTTGGCCTCCCAGGTGAACTCAAAGAGGCGTTCGTTCAGGATTGCCTCCCGCATGGCCTCTTTCGTGGGATAGTCAGCCAGGCTGATCGGCTCGTCGGGCTCAAAGACCCGGTTGCGTACGGTATTGATCAGTTCGACTACCTGCGCGGTAGGGCCATTGAGTTCATTGAGGGCCTCGGCTTTGATCAGGTACATTTCGGGCAACCGGAACCAGGCGTAGTCGTTGCCATGGTCTCCACCCACGCGCGCAGGATCTGGGCCATATTTGAGGACGCGCACGCCCTCATATTCGGTCGCGTTGAAGACATTCCGGATTTCTGGAGTATAGGCCAGCGGATTGCCCGCTCGGTCGGTCAGTCGTTGGCCTTGCGAATAGCACTGGCGCCCAATGCAGTTGCCGCGTGGCTCAGCATACTGCTGTCCTACCAGAAAGATGGTCTTCCGCAGGTCGTCGTCATCGAATAGGTTATAGGTTTCAGCCAGGATGGCGTGGCCATTCCAGGGCGAGGGTTCCAGCTGGTGGTAATGAAGCGTGCGCATCTGGAAGTTCATGCCCAGCCCAGGCTCGGGCAGGTGTTGTGTGGCAAAGATGATCTCTGGCGAATTCTCGTTGTTGGGAAGAAAATTCTGGAACCACTCTTCGCCCTCGGCCAGTCGGAAGTAGCCGGAATTGATCACGTTATCGGCATGCTGGACAGCCGCCTGGCAAGCATTCTGGCCCCCTCTTGTCTGCACCCCCGTGCAGGAATTGTAGCCGTTTGGGTCCAGCTCCGTGCTGTTCTTGGTAAAGACGCCGGCATTGAGATACAGGCTGGCCAGCAGCGCTTCGGCCACCCACTTCGTTACGCGACCCGGTAGTGGGGGTGTCTCCGGCAGGTTGTCGCGGGCAAAGAGCAGTTCGCTTTCCACGAAGCGAAAAACTTCAGCCCGGGGCTCTGTCGCCGGGGGGTTGTCGGGATCCACAACGAACTCATCGTCGCCAACAATGGGCACGTTGCCAAAGAGGTCCAGCAGGCAGTAGTAGTAGAAGGCACGTAGCAGGCGCACTTCGGCTTCCAGCTGGGCCTCATTAGGCACGTCGATCTCGGCGAGCGTCTGGAGCAGGCCGTTGGCCCGGGCGATGCCTGTGTACAGGTCCACCCAGGCCCCGTTGAAGTCTACCTGGGTAGGTTGGAAGTTGTGCTCATGCAGGTTGAGCCAGCGGCGGTCATCGAACCAGTCCTGGCCGCGGGTTGGTACCACCGTCTCGTCGGTAGTGACCTGGCTCATATTCCAGTAGCTCCACTCCATCGCTCGGAGCTGCGCATAAATCGGCGCCAGCGCAGCGGTGATTTCTTTATCGGTTTTGTAGAACTTGTCCGGCGTAATCACCGAGAAGGTCTCCTCACTCAGATCCGTACAGCCGCTGAGCAGCAGGAAGGCCAGGAGTGTCATTCCTGCAGCCCGCCGCATGTTACTATTCCAGCGCATCATGGCCATGGTATGTTGAAGGTTTGGGATCTTCTTTGGGTGATGGATTTACCGGGTTTATTCAGAAGCCCAGACTGATTCCCAGCGTAAAGCTCCGGGCCCGCGGGTACTGGGCATAGTCAATTCCCAGGGAGGCCAGTCCGGCGCTGATATTTACTTCCGGATCGTAGCCCGAGTAAGGCGTAATCACCAGCAGGTTCTGTCCGGTGACATAGATACGAGCCCGCCGCACGTATTGTCCCCACAGACCTCCCAGGTTGTTAAAGGTATAGCCGATGGTGACGTTATCCAGCCGGATGAAAGAGCCATCTTCAATCCACCGTGAGGAGTAGATGGCCGGCTCATCCAGTGCATCTGGATCGTCCAGGGCTGCTTTCAGGAAGTTCTGGTTTTGCAGCACGGCACTCTTGGTCTGGTAGACCAGCGCCGTGTTGTTGAAGACATCGCGGCCTTGTTCGCCTCGGATAAAGATATTGACGTCGAAGTTGCCCCAGTAGAGGCTGGTCCGGAACCCGTATGTGAAGTCGGGCTGTGCCTTACCGATGATGGTACGGTCCGCGTCATTAATACTGCCGTCCCCATTCAGGTCACGGAACTGCTGCCGACCGTTTTCGTCAACGCCTTCAAAGATCCAGCCGTAGAAGGTGCCAACCGGTTCACCAGGAATCAGGCGCTGCGCAAAGTTGCCCGACTGGCCACGTCCGCTGACCACACCGGTTACGATGAAGTCATTCGGCCCAAGGCTGACCACTTCGTTGCGGTTGGTGCTGAAGACCACTCCAAAGAGGAGGCTCAGGTTAGGCTGGTCGATAGCCAGCGCATCGAGCGACAGCTCGAAGCCCCGGTTGCGCGTCTTGCCAATATTTTCGATACGGGTAGGCACAGGGGCTGGCTGCGGCACCGAGATCTCCAGCAACAGGTTGCTGGTGTTCTTGACGTAGTATTCGAGGGTACCGGAGAACTTACCGTTGAGCAGATTATAGTCCAGGCCGATGTTGAAAGTGGCCGTTTCCTCCCACTTCAGGTTCGGGTTTGCGTAGTTGACAGGCGCAAAGCCGGTGTAGGCCGTCTGGCCAAAGACCGCCTGCAGATCCTGACGGGCCCCCAGTTGGGCCAGCGACAGGTAGTTCCCGATTTCCTGGCTTCCTGTGATCCCATAGCCAACCTTCAGGCGCAGATCGGTTAGCCACTCCAGTCCCTGCATAAAAGGCTCGGCGCTCAAACGCCAGGCTCCAGAGATGGCAGGAAACAGCGCCCACTTATTCCCCTCACCAAAACGCGAGGACCCATCGTACCGGAGCACCCCGGTCAGGTAATACTTATTCTGGTAATTGTAGTTGAGGCGGGTAAAGAACGAAACCAGACGGCTTTTCTCCTTGAAAGAGAAGGTGCCTGCCTTGATCAGTTGAGCGCCAGCCTGTACGGCATTGTAAGAGGTCGCGTCTGTGACAAAGTCCCTGCCTTCCACGCCAAATTCTTCAGTCATGTACTCGTTGAACTCATAGCCACCCATCAGCTCTACGTTATGCGCTCGTGCGAAGGTGTTGCGGTAGGTCAGATAGCTCTGGAAGGTCAGGGACGAATGCTCGCGGTTGCGCAGCAAGGCCCGTCCACCGAACTCACTACCGACAGGACTTTGCTGGGGGAAATACTGGCGGCGACTTGACTGCGCCCGGTCAGCGCCGAAGTTTACCTTGGCCGTCAGCCCCGGCAGCAAGTCCAGCTCGGCTGCAATATTGCCCAGCGTACGCGTGGTTTTGGCAATATCTCCGACCTGCTCGGCCATAGCTACCGGGTTGCGCACCGACGTGCGACCATCCGCAATTTCAAAGTACCCATCGGTAGCTGGCGTGCCATCCAGGTTGGTCTCTGAATAAATCGGATAGGTTGGATTCATCTGGAACACGTTTGAAAGCACGCCTCCCTCGAAGCCAGCGGTCTGGTTATAGGCCAGCAGATCGTCGAACTGGAAAGAACCGGTCATGTTAAGCTGCAGCCGAAGCCGTCCGTCAAAGGCCTGGTGGTCGGCATTCAGCCGTCCGGTCAGTCGTTCCAACCCTGAAGCAATCACCTGCCCCTGCTGATTCAGATAGCTGACTGAAGCACGATAGCGGGTCTGGCTGGTCCCCCCTGAAAAGGCGAGGTTATGGAAGTGCGTGATAGCCGTACGCATGACGGCCTCTTCCCAATCGGTGTTGGCATTTCCCAGCACATTCCGAACGCTGGGCGACAGGTTCCCTTTTTGAATCTGCTCTTCTACAAACTGGCGATACTCCTCGCCATTCAATACATCCATTTTTTTATAGGGCGAAGCTGCCGTAATGTAGGCATCATAGTCCACCTGCAATTGGCCCTGGCGGCCTTTTTTCGTCTCGATCAAGATGACGCCGTTAGCCCCCCGCGAGCCGTAAATCGCTGTGGCCGCCGCGTCTTTCAAGACCGTGATCGACTCGATATCGCTCGGGTTAATCAGACTCAACGGGTTGCGCGGTGGCGGCGGTGCGCCGTTGACGCCGGCTCCCTGCGGCATCAGCGGGACATTGTCGATGGGCACGCCATCAATAACAATCAATGGTTCGTTACTGGCACTAATAGATGTACCCCCTCGTAGCCGGATGTTCAGCCCGGCCCCCGGCTCACCATTATTCGAGACAATCGTAAGACCGGCCACGCGGCCTTGGAGCAGCTGGTCAGGTGAAATATAGTTGCCTTGGTTCACGTCGTCGGCGCTGATCAAGGCGACCGATCCAGTCACATCTTCACGCCGCTGCACACCGTAGCCGACCACAACGATCTCTTCCAATACCTCGACGGCGGGCTGCATGCGCACATTGATGACCGTACGGTCGCCCACCACTTCCTGCACCTGCTCGTAGCCTACGAACGAGAAGACAAGTACAGCTTCAGGTCCGGGCACTTCGATCTGATAACGCCCCATAATATCCGTGGTCGTACCGGTCGTAGTGCCCAGCACCACAATGTTGACACCGGGCAGCGGGTCGCCCGTCGTGGCATCACTGACGGTACCCGTTACCGTGCGTGGCTGCGCAATGGCAACGCTTACATTCCAGCATGCAAGCAATACGCTCAGCCCCAGGATGCGCAAAAGTAATGTCCTCATAGTACCAATTCGCTCAAATTGTTTGAGTAAATGTAAGAGTTTCCACTTGCTATGGTATCGGTTCCAAATCTCAACGATGGGCCCCTGAAATGCAATCCCTTTTTTTAGGGACACCCTTTAACTAAACCGTTTTAGTTGTAACAACTTTGCAACCCTTTATACAAACTTTACAAAAAACCTCTCCCCTTCAGTGCTTAAAACACCCCAACCTTCAGGGGAAGCAGGCGGCTGAAAGGTCCAGACGTTGGTCTTGTGATTCCGACGGGCACGCTTCGTGGTGATCAGAATCACGCCGTTAGCCCCCCGGGAGCCGTAAATCGCTGTGGCTGCCGCATCTTTCAAAACCGTGATCGACTCAATGTCGTGCGGGTTCAAAAAGGAGATGGTTCCGCCCGGCATTGGTGTGATGGGCATGCCATCGACGACATAAAGGGGTTCCGGATTACCCAGAAGCGTGTGCTGCCCCCGGATGCGTACGATTAGCCCGCCACCGGGCGCTTCGGTCACGTACACGCCGGCCACCCGCCCTCTGAGCAACTCTTCCACACGCGTCACCGGCCGCTCTTTTACTTCGTCCGGATCCAACTCGCTGATCGAAGCCGTCACCTCACTTCGTGCAATTGTTCCGTAGCCGACGTTGACCTGTTCCTTTTCTTCCGCAGCCGACGCTTCAGTTTTGCCTACCGGCCGACTCCCCGCGCAGCCGGTCAACCACAGGGCCACCACCAGCGCCAGCCCGCCCACCATGTGCCGCCGTTCCATGATGCCTGCTCCGGATTGGGTTCATGAATGCCGCTCTTTTTCGGATACCTCTAAAAAATCTAAACGTTTCTCACCACGAATAATACGATTTCCGGAAAATCATAGTGCATGTGAGAAAGCGTGGGCGCACACGGCGGTGCGCTCCTACCAGACAAACGACAACGTTTCCACCAAGTAGGGGCGGACCACTGTGTCCGCCCGATCATACCCGCCGGATCACGTCCCCCACACGGGGTGTGGCACCCTCATGCACCGGTAAATCAGCAATCCTATATCACAGGCGTGAGACACGCGCCGCCCTTCGCGACGATCGACTCCCGGGTTGTTTATTCCAGTGGCAGCCGGAGTTCACGACGCACGTAGCCGGTGTCTTTGCCCTCGAAGTGCGCCTGCAGGTGGTAGCCGCCCGGCTTGGGTGTAAGCGTTACGCCTTCGACAGGCTGCATCCGACGCAGCGTGCGCACCTGTAGCGTATAGGTGCGGCCTACACGCCCCTCCAGCACCAGTAGCAGGTTGTCGGCTGTGGCTCGCACGCGCAGCACGCGGAGTCCGCGGTTGTCCATCCCGGGCACCAGTGGCTCGGGTGCTACATAGACGTCGGTGCCGGGTCGCATGCGATAGCGGATTGTTGTGGGACCGGTCACCGGCACGCGAATGCGCACGCGTTGCAGATCCCCTTCTTCCCGCACTTCGAACACCGCCGGTTGGTCGTTTACAGTCACGGCTTCCACGCGGGCATCGAGCGGAAAAGCCGGCGCCAGATCCAATGACATGGGGGCGGCCTCGTTCTCAGGGGTGACCTCTACCAGAAAGGCTTCGTCCATACGCCACAGGGTCAATGCATAGCGATCCAGTCCCACCGGCACATGCCGCACTCGCAGCGAATCCCACGCGGCTGGCAGCTGGGGTGCAACGTGCAGCACACGGCCGCCTTCGCGCACTTCCAGCCCCAACAACCCTCGCACCAGCGGCGTCACCACCATGGCCTCGGACCAGATCTGGTGATGCGATGAGCGCCCAAAGTCGCGATTGAAGGCCCCTGAAAGCAGTTCGGTCACGTACCCCAGGGCCCCCTGGTAAGTCAGCAGCACGTTCGCCATCAGTGCCTGATAGCCGATGTGTGGTTTTTCGTAGCGATAGGCCGCCATCGATGCCCAGCCGGTAAACAGTGGCCAAACCGATCCGTGATGGTAGGAAAGCGGGTCGTAGCGGCTGCTGGCGTCCGACAGGATCCGCGTGCCCCAGTCGGTGGCCATCTGCGCGCTGCCCACCTGCTCCAGCGCCCGGCGGGCGCGTTCCGGGCTGAGCAGTCGCCACCAGAGCGGCACCGCCTGCAACACGGTGTTTTCGGCAAGCAATTCGTTCGGTTTCCAGGTGGCAAACGCATAGAACCCTTTGTCTTCCAGCCAGTAGGTGCGCTCGATGGCCGCCCGCACCCGAAGCGCCCGTTGCCGCACCTCGGCCGCCAGTTCGGTTTCGCCCAGGGCCGTCGCCATCGCCTCCATCCCCTCCAGCGCGGCCAGCCAGACGCCCTGCTGGTACAGCTCTTCGTGCGGCGGGTACAGCAACCCCCCTTCCACCCATCCGTGTCCCACGCCGGTATTTTCCACCAGGTCGTTTCCGTCGGTGTCGGTGCTGGCCGTGAATCGGTAAGCCCTTACAAGCGCGTCCCAGTGCTGCCGGATGTAGTCCAGGTCACCGCTTGCCTGCCAGTAGTCGGCATGGGCGATGATAAAGAGCGGCGTGGCATCGGCCGAGGCCCAGGGATAGGGATAGGCTTCAAACCAGTCGATCAGCGCGGCACTCTGGGAGATCTCATGGGGAATTTTGCCATCTTTCCGCTGAAACTTGCGCAGGAAGTCGAGCGCGGTACGGGTCGTTTCGAAGTGCCCGACGGCTGTCGTGGCCAGCACGGTCCAGAGTGCATCGCGCCCGAAGAACCAGGCAAAGCCAGGCCGCTCGCTGTTGCCCGCCGTACGGAAGCCGGCTACCAGCCCGGTGCCCAAGTACGGGTTGGCCGCCCGCCCCTTGTCGATCCCTACCAATGCCCAGGCGTAAGCTGTGTTCAGCGTCGGGTCGGGTGTTTCAATCTGCAACGCTTCGTCCAACAGTTGCTCGTAGTGCGCCACATTCTGGCGGTAGTAGCTTTCGGCCTGCTCGAGCAGCCGCCGGTAGGTTGCGATCGCGCCGTCGATGCCCTCGACGCTGCCGGTGATAACCACCGGGATGTAGTAGCGGGCGGCCAGCTCGGGTGTCACGTCCAATTCGAATTGGTTTGGGAGGTCTTTCGGCTCCTCCTGGTAGGGCTGCACCGATACATCCCGGGCCAGCGGCGAGCCGATCACCCCGGCAAAGCGGCGGGTTTCCTCGGTAATTGTGTAGAAGTGGCCTTCCTCATTCCAGGCGAGGTAGCCCGTCATCAAACCAGCCGGCCACATGAGACGCAAGTCGGGCCGGAAGGCCACGCGGATCGTCAGCGGCCGAACGGCCTGCACGTCCAGCAGCATTACAATGCCCGGCTCGTGCAGCGGCGCGTACAGAATCTGCCGTACGGTTAAGGCCGCGTGGCTATAGGTGAGCACGGTGGCCTCCGGTCGCGCTTCAATGTAGGCCAGCGTCTCCTCGCCGCTCAGCGGCACCGGGTAGTCGGCAATCTGGAATTCCAGCCGCAGATCCCGCAGAATCTTGAGCGGATAGACCCAGACCTCGAACGCGCGGTGTTCGTAGCCGAGCAGCGCCGCCTGTCGCCCAACTACGTCCAGAAATGATCCGGCCTGCGTAGGCCGCGCCAGCACCAGACGGCCAGTCGGACGCTCAAAGCGCGGCACCAGTCCTTCGATCTGTTGCGCCCGCGCTGCTATCATACCGAATAGCAAACAGCTAAGCCATATGGGGATCCATGCGTTGCGACGCAGCATCGTCCGTCAGCGGTTATTTCCCAAAAAAACTCGTCCGGCAAGAAAACGCCGGACGGGCCGAAAGGTCAAGCCCCTGCGGTTACTCCTCGCGTATTACCTGGAGCGAAGTGGCTTCGGGCAGGAGTTGGTTGCGACGGTAGGCATAGATGCGGAAGACTGTCTCGTCGTCGCCATGCACCAGTGCCCAGCCATCGCTGCGTTCGTCGAAGAAAAGCACCCGCTGGACACCACCGGGAAGCCGGAGCGTCAGCACATAGTCGGGCGCCTGTCGGATTGAGTCGGCTGGCAAGGCGTCGAAGAAACCGTCGGCGCGGAGCGGATCGAACTGACTGGCCCAGCGTGCAACCGCTGCCGAATCGGCCGTCGCAGTCTGTCCGTCTTCCACCAGTTCCCAGCCGCTGGCGCTCCGACGCACGCCGTAGGTTGTGCCCTCATGCTGCACTTCCAGTGCTTCGATCTGGCCTGCCGGCACCTTCAGGATTGTCTTGTCACGCCAGCGGCTCAGGTCTTCGGGAAAGGTCAGATCGGTTTGGGCCAGGAACACCCGATCGTCCGTCGCCAGGCGTACGTACCGGGAGCTGAAATCCGGGCCCGTGTTGCCCAAGAATAGCCGCAGCGAGTCACCTGACTTTCGATAGGCCACCAGTCGGATGGCGTTCGCGTCGGCCACGCCGTAGTTGCCGTAGCGGGCCGTATCTTCCGAGACAATGCTTTTCAGCACTGTTTTCGCCAAGTTTTCTACAAAGCGCTGGACAAAGGACGAATCGGCTGGATAGCGGATGGGCGCAGTCAGCTGCCAGTCCGAGCCGCTTCGCTCCAGTACCAGCGGCTCCTGACCCGGTCGCTCCAGCCGAATGCGCACGATCTCATCTGCCCGGAGCGTCCATTCCGGCACGTTGATCGTCGAGGGATTTCGCTCAAAAGCACCGGTGGCCCAGGCCAGCACGAGCAGGACCACCAGCACGATCGATAGCACGAGAACCGGATTTTTTCGCACCATGGCGCACATTGGCGATGGTTTTAGGTGGTCAGCACGATCTGGCGCTGACGCCGGATGCGCCAGCGGATCAGCCCGAAGAGCACCACCAGCACCACTGGCCCCAGGATGTTCGCGTACTTGATGAAGGGCCGCAGGCCTTCGCTCACCGGTTCGAGCGCCCGCGGCGCGATCGACTTGGTGCGGATCGCCAGCAGCGCCTCGTCCTGGCCGAGCCAGTCGGCGATGTTCAGCACGAAGGCCAGGTTACCCGGCGGGAGCTGGCCGCCGTAGCGCTGTTCGTCGACCAGATCGCCGTCGCCCACCACGACCAATCGGGCCGGTTGTCCGACGCGCGTGCTGTCGTAAGCGCTCGGGAACGTCCCATGCAGCGCCACGGCCAGCACATAGGGGCCGTCCTGAAAGGCCTCAGGATCCGGCAGCATGGCGGGTTGCACCGTGAAGAAGCCTTGCTGCGTGGCGCTTTGCGGCGTCGAGTATACCAGCGGAATGCGCTCGACGCCTTCGGGAAGCGCTGCGCTTGTGTCGATCGAGCTGACGTAGTAGAAGAACACCTCGCGGAGGCGACTGACCATGAGATGGTCCGGATTAAAGCGCGTGGCAATGGGGAAAAACGGATACGCCACCATTTGGGTCACGCGGAAAAAGCCCACAGTTCGCTGCAGCGTCACCACCGAGCTCTGGCGGTCCATCACCAGATCGGGTCGCACCACGGCACCATAGTGGGCCAGCAAGTCTTCCAGCCCGGTCTTCTGCTCGTTGGCAAAGCCGAATTGCAGGTTCGCGTTGACCCGATTAAGCAGCACAGCCACGCGACCACCTTCCATCAGATAGCGGTCGATCGCCTTCAGATGTGCCTGAGGAAACGTGTCGGTCGGCGCGATGATGAAGAGTACGTCCGGTCGCGGATCCAGCGTACTGTCTTGCACCGACACAGTGCGCACCTCGTAGTTGCGCTCCAGCGCCCGCCAGAATATCTCCATGGCAGCACGGCCCGACTCGCCATGGCCCGTCAGGATGCCTGCCACCGGTAACCGGTCGCGCGTGAGCTTGCGGATGGCGCTGGTCAGGTCGTACTCCAGCGTCGAGAGCTCTTCGACCACCGGGATCGTCTCCCGCTTGCCTGCATACTCGATGACCAGCCCCATATAGGCATTTTTAATCTGCAGGTTATCGTTTTCAATCACCTGCACCTGCACGGGCGGAATGCCGTAACGGGCTGCTTCCTCCTGGAGTGATTCATCCGAACCCGGATCCAGAAATTCGTACTGAAATTTGTTGCCGCCGTAGGCGCGGTATTCGTCCAGCTTATCCCGCAGAAAGCGCCGGTAACTGCTGTAGGGTGCTGGCAGATCGGCCGTAAAGAACGCGCGCACAGTGACTGGGTCGTCAAGCGAACGCACCGTCTCGATCGACGCTTTGGAAAGCGAGTAGACCCGGTCGTCGGTTAGATCGATTCGGAAGAAAACATTGAGGCCGATCAGGTTCAGCACCACCAGAATCAAGCCGGTCAGCAGCAGCGTCGTGCGTGTGGTCCAATTCCGTTGCATGGCTCACTCCGGACGTCGTGCCAGATGATACGCAGTCAGCAATCCGGCAAAAGCCGTCAGCGACAGGTAGTAGAGCACGTCACGCGAGTCGATCACCCCACGCATCAGGTTCCGGTAGTGGAAGTCGATGCTCAGATACTCCAGAATAGGAGCCAGCCAGCCGGGCACAAAGATCGTGACCTTGTCGAGCAGGTACAGTCCGAAGATCATGGCAAAGCCCAGGATGAAGGCCACGATCTGGTTGCGCGTCAGACTGGAGGCCAGCAGCCCCAGCGCGCTGCAGGACAGGCCCAGCAGCGCCAGCCCCAGGTAGCCGCCGAGCGTGCCGCCGTTGTCTGGATCGCCCAGCACGGCCAGCGTCAGCACATAGACGCCGGTCAACGCCAGCGCCACAAGCAGCACAATGACCACCGCAAGCAGCTTGGCCGCGATGACCTGTCCGTCACGCACTGGCAGCGTCAGCAAAAGCTCGATGGTGCCGGCGCGGCGTTCTTCAGCGAACGTGCCCATCGTAAGCGCCGGAATGAAGAACATGAACAGCACCGGCGCCAGGTCGAAGACCGATCGCAGCGTCGCCACATTCTCGACGAACAGGCTGTTGCCAAAAAACCAGCCCGTGATCAGCAGAAACACGCTCAGCACAATATAGGCCGAAGGGCTGTCGAAGAAAGCCCGCAGTTCGCGTCGCGTGAGGATCCAGACTTCTCGCATCGTTGCCACGCGTTTAGTTCATCGTGAGCTGGCGGAAAACTTCCTCCAGGTCGACGCGCTCCTGATGGAGTTCGATGAGTGTCCAGCCTCGCTCGACGGCCAGGCGGAACAGTTCCGGACGCAGGTCTTTCTGGCCGTCAGCGATCAGACGCAGCAGCAGCGCGCCATCGCTTTCCGTCCGCGCCGCTTCCACCCGCACGCCGTTTACCTGATCCAAAGCTGCGCGCACTTCGGACTCCGGTGCCTGCACGCCAAACAGGATGCGCTGGCCGCCGTGCGCCGACTGCAGCTCGTCGGGGGTGCCATCGGCCACAATCCGTCCACGGTGGATGATCAGCACGCGGTCGCACGAAGCCTGCACCTCGGGGAGAATGTGCGTCGAGAGGATAACAGTCTTTTCACGCCCAAGCGTCTTGATCAGGCTCCGGATCTCTACGATCTGGTTGGGATCGAGTCCGGAAGTTGGCTCGTCCAGAATCAGAATAGGCGGATCGTGCACCATGGCCTGCGCCAATCCGACGCGCTGGCGGTAACCCTTCGAGAGCGCATCGATGCGCTTGGTAAGCACGTCGCCCAGCCCGCACACTTCGATCACCTCGGCCAGGCGGCGCCGCCGCGCCGCGCCGTCGAGCCCCCGCATGGCCGCCATGAACTCCAGATAGTCGTAGGTAACCATGTCGGGGTAGAGCGGCGTGTTTTCGGGCAGGTAGCCAATCTTCTGGCGAATGGCCAGGCTGTCCTGTCGCACGTCCAGTCCGTCCACCAGGACGGTACCCTCAGTCGGAGGCAGGTAACAGGTGAGCACCTTCATGGTGGTGGTCTTTCCGGCCCCGTTGGGACCGAGAAAGCCCAGCACCTCGCCTGACCGCACGGTAAACGAGATGCGGTCGACGGCCACCTCCGACCCATAGCGCTTCGTCAGCTCGCGTACTTCGATCATGACACGCGTGCCGGTGTTAATTCGGTCGTGGTGGGACTCTTTTGAGCGGAAAAGCAACTCGGGCCGCATCAATCTGCAGCGCCATCAGAAAAATACAAACGCAAGAGCAGACCTTTTGGTGTACCGCTATCGTCGCCTCATTAATTCTTTGCGATTGTTTCAACCCATTACTGTACGCTTCCCACAACGACAGGCCTGGTCAATCAGATCGCTACGTATCGGGAACAGGCTGGGTGCCTGGTGCACCTCATCCCGTTGAAGCAGTGGTTGCCCCTTGGAATTAAATCACTGGGCAAGGTCCTGCGGAGATTTTAGATATCCTACCGGCAGCGCCAGGGTAGTTTTTCATGCCTGGGGCGGTCCGGACAAGCAAATGGCCGATTGCAATCCCTGCGTCGCTTCCAAAACGCCCCACTATCCTTATACATGCCCTTTTTTCCACGCAATGCCCTCTTGTGCCATTAATTGTCGTGCTGTATCTTCTCGAGCGTTTTTAGCCATACCTAAAAAATTAATCTATTCGGATGCTGGCGTTGTTGTGGGTAGGCGGCTGGTTGCTGGCAGCCGATACCAGCCGGTTTACGTATGAGTTGGCTGTTGCCTACACGGTTGAGGTCATGAGTCCGCTGGCCGGGGCTCCAGTGCAACCGGTATGGATGGACAACATAGATGTCACGCTGACGCTGCCGCTGACGCCACGCACCACGCTGTTCCTTTACGGATTAGGCAACCAGGGCGGCTCGATCAGCGCACACGTGGGCAACGCGCAGAGCGTCAGTAACATCGAGGCCCCCACGTCCTGGCGCCTTTACGAAGCATTTATTGAACACGTGAGCGCTACGGGCCGCTTTTCTGTGCTGGCGGGCCTTTATGACCTAAGCAGCGAGTTCGACGTGCTCTCGGCCGCGGGGCTTTTCATCAACAGTTCGTTTGGCACTGGCGCCGAGCTGGCCGCCAGTCGCCCACGGGGGCCGTCGATCTTTCCGGTAACTTCGGTAGGTCTGCGGGTTCGTCTGGGGCTGCAACAGGCTTCCCATTACGCCGGGTACCTGCAGGCTGTGGCGCTCGACGGCTTGCCGGGGCATCCGGAGCACCCCAGAGGCACACATATCGTCTTTGGGCGCAACGACGGTCTGCTGCTGGTAGCCGAAGCCGGCGCGCTGATGCGCCTGGAAGCACCGCTGCCCGACGGCTCGCCGATCCGGCTCGCCAGCCGTCTACATGAACACACCCATCAGCACAAGCTGGCGCTGGGCGTCTGGTACTATACCGCTCGCTTCCAGTGGCTCGACGCAAACCGCTCCCAACGGGGCAATGCCGGCGCCTACCTGCTGGGTGAAACGCGGCTTTATGGCGAAAGCCCCCGCACACTCTGGGCCTTCCTGCGGGTAGGTGTGGCACATCCACGCGTGAACCGCTTCGGCGCCTACACGGGCGGAGGGTTCAGCGGACAAGGCTGGGTGCCGGGACGCCCGACGGATCGCATGGGCGTGGCCGTTGCCGCGGCACACAACAGCAGCGCCTATGGTCGCCTGCAGCGTCGGCAAGGTACCCCCGTACACCGAACCGAGTGGGTGCTGGAGGGAACGTATTTGGTTGCCCTCGACAATCGGCTGCAGCTTCAACTGGATCTGCAATGGGTACGCCACCCCGATACCCGCGCCGGCAGCGTACTCGTTGGCGGCCTCCGTCTGCTCTGGAGTCCGTGACCTGTTATGCCGGTGCGGGTTATCCAGCCAGCATCTCGATTGTCAGCGCGGCCGTCCAGGAAAAGCCCGTTGCCCCGCAGCCGGTCCCGTCACGCGGGTCGTAATATTCCATGAAGCCGGATTTCTGCACCAGCTCCAGACTGTGTTGCCGGATTGTTTCGGCCAACTCATGATAGCCATAGTGGCGTAGCCCTTCCGAGACCATCCAGTTGATGATGATCCACACCGGACCACGCCAGTAGCGTCGCGGCTCGAAAAACAGGTTATTCTTAGCCTGAGATGGCACGTAATAACGCGTACCGTTCGGCGCGTACTCTTCGGGATTGAGCAGGTGCTCCTCGACAAGCCGGCGGGCTTGGCGTTCGCTGGCCAGTCCGGCAAACAACGGAATGAACGTGGCGCAGCCGTTTTCTTCCAGGAGACGCCTTTTTCGCAGATCGTAGGCGAAGTACAGGCCGTGCTCTTCGCTCCACAGCCGGGCATTGAAGGCATAGCGCGTGGTGGCCAGCCATTCGTCGAATTCCTCTGTAGGCTCGTCCAGCTCGGCGGCCAGCGCCCGCAGGTCGCGCTGCGCCCGGTACATGAGCGCATTGAAGAGCGTGTCCTGTACCAGGAATGGCGAGCGGGCATAGATCGTCTCCTGATCGTAGCCCCACTGTCGGAACAGGTCGATCAAATAGACGAAGCGCTGATACTCGGCCTGAATGGGCCGCTCGTCTTCCCGCACATGCAGAAAGTCTTTACGCTGATAGGATGGCACGCGGGTGGGAATGACCCGGACCATGGGCTCCACAAAGCGGGCAGCATTATCGGTGCCCGACTCCCAGGGATGCACGATGGCCACCAGCCCCGTGTTTTCTGGATCGCGTGCCGTACGCAACCAGCGATGCCAGCGGTAGAGCGCTGGGTAGATTTCCCGCACAAAGGCCAGCGAAGCCTCACGGTCGGAAGCCCGCTCGTGCATCAGGCGCACGCAGGTGGCCAGCAGCGGTGGCTGGACAATCCCAGAGGTCAGCACGCCCTTCGGCGCGTTCGGACTCCGTTCGATCTGCCAGAAATCAGGCGTTGGGAAGTAGTCAGAAGCGCCGTTGTGGTACACGACGTGCGGCAACATGCCATCTTTCCACTGTCCCTTAAGTAAGGAGCGGATTTCCTGCTCGGCCCGTGGTCGATCGAAGTGACTGAGTCCCAGCGCCACCAGCGCAGCATCCCAGTTCCACTGGTGTGGATACTGATAGGTGCCGGGTTTGATAAAGATGCCATCCACATCATTAGTGCGAAGTACAGCCTGGGCCTGCTGGAGGAGGGTTTCTGTTTCGATCACAACAGAGGAAGGCATGGTACAGAAAGTTCGCTCAAAACCCGATTCCAGCATCCTAACGGTCAGGCTACACATTTCGTTTCTTTAGCCAAAGCCATGCCGGTATTGCTTTAAGCGAAAGGAAACCTTTTCGCGAGGGCAACATCGCCAGCGGCATGCCCAAGCGCCTATCGCGTGTGGCTTAAGGGCGCTAAACGAGGGTGGTACGCCCTAAGGGTAAAGCTATTGAAAGGCCCGGTGTGTACAGTGAGCGGCGTAAGGGCTTCGGACTACAGGATTAATCTACTTGCCCCACCGTGACGTCGCGCAGGTAGATGCTTTCAGCCGCCCCGCATCGAGTTGGTCTTGATCTGCAGCCAGGTCTAGATTGGGGCTATCCGTATGGCAGGCCTCGGCGAAGATGCGGCGCGCGCCGCCAGACGTTTCGCTGCCAATGACAATGCCGCCATGCCCATCGAGCTCGCTTCAAATACCAGGCCCAAACCCACCACGGGCCACGCGTACCGCCTTTCCTGACATTCGCTAACGCATTAGAACCAAGCGACGCGCCAGTACGGCCCGCTCCGTCTCCAGCCGGTACAGGTACAGTCCGGATGCTACCAGCCGCCCGGCCTCATCGCGTCCGTCCCATTGCACGGTGTGATAGCCCGCCGTAAGGTGTCCGCTCACCAGTGTCTTCACCGCCCGACCCAGCAGGTCATAGACCACCAACCGCACCTGCGAAGCGACCGGAAGCGTAAATTCAATCGAAGTCTCCGGATTGAAAGGATTGGGATAATTCTGGCGGAGAGCAAAGTCCTGCGGTAAGAGCTCCGTCGGCTCGTCGACGGCGGTAATCACATTGCTCACCACCACGACCACCCGATCCGCTTCATAGCCAATGTTTACCTCTATATTCACCGGGGTCTCTACCTGTTGAAACTCGTTGACGACACTGCTGGCCTGCAGCACCACAAAGCTATCTCCCACCTGCGGCGTAAAGCCACTGGCCAGAGCTATCCGCAACGTCCCGTCCAATTGGGCCACATCGATTCCCAGTAACAAATCCGCTGGCTCGCCCAGCTCCACCTCCAATGCCCCCTCGCCGGTCTGAATGTAGCTTCCCTGAACGGTCAGCGTATCGGTCAGGCCCACCGAATCGCCTGGGGCGACCACGCCCCGATTGGTGAGGTCAAAAGGAAAGGTTCCGCTGCCCCCCAGCCGCCCACCCGGATCAAAACGCACCGCATCTACCTCCAGCATGGCGCCGCCCTGGATGATCAGTTCCTCCACCACCAGACCAATACTGTCGGTAGATGCCATAGCGGAGGCGTGCTTCGATGCCTGGCTCGGTGGCGTGATGGTCGTCAGTGCCAGCACCGGACCGCGTACAATGCCCAGCGGTCCGACTTGCAGGCGGTTGACCTGCAGCAGACTCACCGAGTCCACGCCCACCACCCCTGCACCGCCACAGCCCACGCACATGCCATCCACCGTCATGCGTGAGGGCGAACCGCCCGGATAGCCGGCGCCTACGGTGATGGAGCCTGCCGAACCCTGTTGACGACCGACCCAGACCAATCCCACATCCTCTGCCCGGCTGCCATCCAGCACCGCCAGATGCCCTTGCCCCCGATCACTAATCACCAGAGAGCCTCCGACGGAGACCAGTTCACTCTGCGCAATCAACTCCAGTGTGCCGTCGCCTCCTGCTTCCACCCCCAGCACCCATTCGTCTAACAAAAGTCCCAACCGCCCAAAGCTGTGCACCGTCAGGCGTCCCGTTCCCCGTATGCCGATCTCTGCCTTGTCAGCGATCACTAAACCCGACCCTCTGCCAAAGACCGTCAGCCGCCCTTCCGCGCCGACCAACTCTCCCATTTGAAGCCGCTCCGTGAACAGTCCGCCTCCTTCGATACGTACGATGCCGTCATTGCCCTGACCGACTATCAGCTTCCCGGTGCGAACCACCGTGGAGTCCGCCGGGGCCTGCACCAGCAGCCGACCCGGATAGGTGCTGTCGCCCACCACCAACGTGTTATCGCCCAGTTGCAACCGACCGTCGGTCAGCACCGACACCCGCGCCGTATCGCCAGCGGCGATGCGAAACGTGCCCACGCCGGCCATCTCCACCGTGCCGCCATCGCGCACAATCAGCTCCGGGGCCTCCGAAGGGCCGAGCTGCACATCACCTACAAGGGTGCGCAATGTGCCGTCTTCAAGGGTCAGCTGACCGCTACCGTTGACCTGAAGCGGCGTGCCACACTCGCCAGTGAGCCCGTAGAGGTGCCCCTGCAAATCCATCTGCACCAGGTCCGCCACAGTCAGTCCGGTGTTGATGGCGTCGGCGGAAAGCTGCACAGCCGGGGAGCCGCTGGTGGTATCAAAGCGGGCAATGTCGTTATTGCCTGGCAGCCGGTCGCCTGCCCAGTTGAGGGAATCGGAAAAGCTGGTACCATCGCCACCACCATCCCAGGTGATGACCAGGCAAGGAGACGGATCCGTGCGCACGATGACCTTTTTGGTAACACCCGTAGCCGGGTCTCGCAGCGACACCCGAAAGGCAAGTTGACCCTGGTTGTTGAGGCCATAGCGGCGAAATGCAATGTGGGTGACTTCGAGCCCAAACAGAGTATCGCCCACACCCAGCACCAACTGGGGCTCAGGGGTGGGGCTGTCGGCAGGGATCAAAAACAGACCACTCAGCACCGACGAGCTCGTATTATCCCGCCAGACATATCCCTCAAAGGCGACGTCTCCCCGGTCGTTGATGGCGGGCTCCCGAATCTCCCTAAAGCGGCCGGCTTTATGCGGTTGATCGTAACGTGTCGTTTCGACCAGGGTCTCCAGGGCGCCGCCGCCCCCCTTGTGCAGAGTATGGCTGATGAACACGCCTGCCGCGTCGTAGTTTGTCACGACAAAGACCGCCTGGCCATGATGATTGAGGTCGGGATCAACATCTCGGATTCGCTGGGTAATCACACCGCTTGCATTTCTCTGCGGCTCACGGAATATGACCGCCGCACCGCCGCCGGAGCCTCGAAAAAGCCCGATTCGCTGTTCACTGAGGTTGATCCACTGGTTCGCAACGAAGATCACCTCTCCACCATCGTTGATCGCCAGGTTGTAAATCCTATGGAAGTCTTGAAACGCTCCGCTCCGAAAATCCCACTCCGCAACATAGAGGGTGTCATTGCCGGGTTCCCTCACGATGGCATGTGGGGGTTGATCATCTATATTCACGATGAGCGCTGTCTGACCACTATTGTTCAGGGTTGGATACGGAGTGGAAGCAAAGTGCGTTACCGCATCCGGGTCCAGAAAGAGCGTCCGCAGCCCACCGCCATTCCCGGCAAAGATACCTTTTGTGCCTTTGCCGTCCACGACGGTCCAGGCCATGAAGGCCACGCCGGCGTCGGTGAAGTCGCCCAAGTCGAAGGAGGTGAGGCCTTCTGAATCGTCCACTACACGAGTGTAGTCAGCCGGTTTTGTTTCACCTCCCTGGCCGATAAAAATGCCCTCCTCACTATCGCTGCCCATGCCGGCCGGTTTCAGGCGGGCGATGAAGGCGACACGCCCCGCATCGTCAATGCTGGCGCCGTGGTAAGAGTGAAATGACCAGAAAAACGCCCCCTCCGACTCCTGGGCGGTCTCTGCAATAGGAGTAAAATGGAACTGTCCTGCGCGGGTGAAGAGATCCCAGGAGGATGTCACCGTCTGAGTGGCCCAGGGCATGCTTGAAACAAGGACTGGATTCCTCGGAGAGGCCAAACCAGACGCGTCTTCGGAATTCAGGTCTTCCATCCTCGTTGCCTGCATCCAACGGAAGGCATGGAAGGAAGCCGTCGAACCTTCTGCCGAACCTCCTGCCGTGGAACCATTATCGGAAATAGCTGACGAGGTGCTCCTTATTCCACCCGATAAGGAGCCAAGCCGCTGGAAGTCATACTGCTGGGCAAACGCTGCCTCCAGCGACAGCAGCATCACCACCAGGCCCGTGTAAACAAGCCGTCCCCAGGCAGGAGCATTCCCCGAATACCGTTCCATTTTACCCTACCTTTGATGAGAACATCGATTTTTCTGAGCGCCGTCGGGTCCTCCCGCCTGTCTCACCGCACCGATTGCCCGCCACGCTCTGTTTGTCTATAGGCAAAACGTGCGGCAGAAGGATCATCCCAGCCCAAGGTGATTTGCCATAAGAAAACGAACGCACCGGAGGCCGCCTGCTTCCGAAACCGATGGTGCATGACCGGGCTTGCAGCACTAACGGACTGGAGCAGCACACTCTTACCCCGGCTCAGGCGTACTTCCCCTCCCAGGGCCTGCAGGTGCAGGACTTCAAAACCTGTCCCCGATCCCAACCCGAGGGCTGCGAAGTCGCGTGCCGTGCGGTCAAGATCCCAGACCGCCACCGCCGGCTTGCACAAACGCTAGACCGTAGGCACCGCCCAGCGTGCCCAGATCTTGCATGCCACCTTCGGCCGTCCAGCGGAAGGCACGACCAGATGCCACTCCGACCACCACCTCGCCATCCGCCGAAACCCCGAACGCCTTGCTCTCAAGGCCTCCCGGCGCGCCCAGTCAGGTCAGGCTCTGGCCGCACGAAGGCCATGCCATCCACACCCATAGTAGCACCAGCCCCCAGAAGCGAAGAAGACCGGTGCTGTGCCAAAAGAAACCCGCGCTGTACGGGTTGGAAGTGTGTGCGCCGCACTGCCACCTGCCTCTGGCCCATTTCATTGTCCTGTCTCTTTCAGCGATTCATCTCCCGTTTTGTCGATCTTCATCGCACGAGCACCAGGCGCCCGCTGCGCACGTGCGCCGCCGCTCCCCTCTGCTGCACCACCAGTCGGTACAGATACACCCCCGCCGCCAACCCCGCCGTCTCCAGGATCACCGTGCGACCTGCACCCGCCCCTGCCTGCTCGCAATGCCCTCGCAAACGACGCCCCAGCAGATCGTACACCGACCAGCACACCTCCGCCCCCCAGGGCAACTCCAGCCGCATCTGCGCCCGGTCCGCCGTCGGATTCGGGTACGGGCTGCCCACCACCAGACGCTCCGGCAACACGCCCGCCTCCGAGGCCGTCAACCTACCCCGCTCCAGCTGCAACCGCGATGCAGCCCCCACCACCTCCGCCACCCCATCGCTCACCACCACCCGGTGATAGTACCACCCCTCGCCACCCGAATTCGCTCCCTGCTCGTCCAGCCAGTCGGCCAGCTCCCGGTAGCGCAGCCCCAGCAAGGTGTCCGTCCCGACAACGCGCTCCAGCAACACCGCCCCAAACAACGAATCGGCTGCCAGCTCCCAGCGGTAGCTCAGCGTATCCCCATCCGCATCCCCCGATGCACGCCAGCGCACCCAGAGCGTGTCGTCCGGCTCGCCTTCCACCACGATCCGCGCCTCGTCGGCCGGCTCCACCACTACCGGCGCCAGCGGCGGATGGTTAACCACTGACAGGTACAACCGCTGCGAAGGACCCGCCACCTGCGCCGCCTCATCGCTCACCACCACACGCTGATACATCCGCACCACCTCGCCCCGGGCCAGCGTGTCCAGCACCGCCGCAAGATCTCGATACGTAAGCACCCAAACCGTATCCGCACCAGCCGCCACCGACAGCACCTCCCCACCAAAAAGGGAGTCCGCCGCAAGCTGCCACGTGTAGCGCAACGCCTCGCTGTCCGGATCGTACGAACGCGCCCACTTCACCTGCCCGACCGCCCCGGACCGCCCGTCGATGTGCAGCGTGTCACCCGCTTGCGGCACCACAACCCCAACGGCCCGCGGCAACCAGTTGCCCGCCACCTCTTCAAATGCCAGCTCTACCGCCCCTAGGTCGCACCGGACCACCCCATCGTTGTCGCCATCGAGGGGCCGCGCAACGCCCCGCTGATCCTCACCCGGGCAGGCCGCCTCCTCACCCGCATCAAACGCCGGACTGGAGGCCAGCAGCGCGTGCGTCTGCGAAAAGCCGCCATTGTCGCCCAGCGGCCCCAGCAGCGGGTCGCGCCCGATAAGGTTGCCGTCCACACCGTCGGTCAGGCCGGCGTTGCCCTGCCGCTCGATCAGGCTGTAGGTGACGCGCATGGCCGAGGTGGAGCTGGAATTGCGGCGGAAGTCCTCGGCCCCGTTGTCGGCAATGATGGTGTTGACCGCCGTAAGGGGCGTGTTGTTGGCAAGGACATAGATTCCCTCACCCTGTCCGCTGGTGGCGCTGTTGTTGGCGATGGTCACATTGCGCAGGGTCAGGCTCGCGCCGCCGTGGTAGATGCCGCCGGCGTCCCGGCTGACGCCGTCGCTGCCGGCCGTGTTGCCGGAGATGGTCACGTTCTCCAGCGTGGCAGAAGCATTGCCGCCAAGATAGAAGCCCCCGCCGGCATCGTTGGGCGTGGTGTTGTTGGCGATGAGCCCGCGACGGAAGGTCAATGTGCCACGGGTGAAGGCCAATCCGCCGCCGGGGTCGTCCGTGGCGGTATTGCCGATGAAGATGACGTCGGTCAGTGTGGCCGTGCTAGGGCCCCAGAAGCTGTCTCCGAGATAGAGCCCGCCCCCGCCTGCCGCCGCGCCGTTGGCAGTATTGTTCTCGAAGATGGCCCGGGTGAGGGTAACGCTGCTCTTGAAGCCGCCCAGACCACCACCCCCGCCTGCCGCCTCGTTGCCTTGGAAGGTCAGGTCAGTGCCGATGAGGGTGTTGTCCTTGAACAGAAAGATGCCGCCGCCAACGGAGATCGCCGTGTTGCTGATGAACTGGCTGTTGCTGATGGTAATCACCGACGTCGGATAGACGTACATCCCCCCGCCGTCGCCGCCAGTGGCCGTGTTGCTGATAAATTGGCTGTTGCTGATGGTGACCGTGCTGCTGTGGATATACACCCCACCGCCGCGGCCGCCGCTGTTGGAATCAAAGGTGACGCGCTCCAGCGTGGCGGTGCTGTTGTTGTAGATGTATGCCCCACCGCCGGTACTGCGGGCCCAATTGTTGGTAAAGGCGACTTCGGTGAGGACGAGCGTACTGTTGTCGGCGTACAGCCCGCCGCCGTCGCCATACGAGA
>FWWM01001629.1_pt1 | contig 66997 bp, 65 predicted proteins | sample 2228351 | NCBI WGS metagenome assembly FWWM01 (sample SAMEA103939774, study PRJEB20133) | metagenome
AATGTCGCCTGCCCGTTTCAAGCAGAAATACTTAGCCCAAACCGTTTAGAGACAAGGTGTGCAATGAAAGGGGTAATTGACATGAACAAATCCTCTATGGTTTTTCCTTTCGGAACAGTTATTTTTGGCAAACTTCTTACCAGATCCAAAATTCCACCACCGATTGGTTCAATGATTGCCTTTTTATCTTTTGCTTTAATATTTATTTTATCTCCGGTAGTTGCTTTCAGAGCCTGAAGAATCGCTTTGGACAAAGCCACTTGCCCCTTTGCTGTGATAGTAAGTACTTTATTCATGTATCTACATTATTATATAAATAACCTGACTTTTATAAATATCATTACTTTTATAAAGACATTTTTAGATTCAATCAGTAAACTCCTGGACAATCATCTTTCCGTAAATTCCCCCATCTATCACCCCGATACCCACTTTGCCAAAATCCGGATTCAAGATATTTGCCCGATGTCCGGGACTGTCCATCAGACCCTGATGTGCAATCACCACATTGGGGGCATAGGCCAAATTTTCTCCGGCCGTGCGATAGGTTATCCCCACCTTTTCCATCCGGTCAAACGGCGACTCACCCTCGGGAGTGTAATGCGAAAAATAGCCCCGCTCAAACATATCTTTGGCATAAACCCGGGCCAGATCCCGCAGTTTGGGATCCATAACCAATTCTCCCACACCCTGATTTCTTCGTTCCTTGTTTACCTTGGCCAGCATTTCCTGCTCACTCACCTCATCAATACTTAATTCTCTTTGGGTGAAATTGAGCTTGACTTCCTCATCTGATACTGGTGCTACAGTGATGAAGTTAAATGTTTCTTTAATAGCCTCACCAAAAATTCCAGACAGTGAGCGCTCAAGGCTTTGGGTCTGGGATAATACGGCCGCTCCAATTTTTGACTCGGAAATTTCTGCTTTGAGCGAGCTTCTGATAGGCAAACCCAATATCAAAGTCAGGAAAAACGCCACGATCACCAGACCATTGACTACCAGCGGCACTACTGTCAAAACCTGGTTAATCAGGTGTTTTCTAATCCGCTCGGGAATCCTATCTGTGATCTTGCCCGCCAGCGCTGATAAAATTTGTTCCAAAATCAGTCCCAGCACGAAAAAACCCACCGCATTGGCAATACCGCGGGAAAATGAAAAGTTATCAATCAACAAATTGGCAATCAAAGGATAAAATTTGAGCGCTAGAATAAAACTGGCACCAAAAACTATCAGTTCAAGCAAGGTATGGATAAATCCTCTGCCCCAGCCATCCCAGATCAACAACAGCAAAAATAAAATAATGATAAAATCCACCCAGTTTCCCTTCAAAGCTGGTATATTCATGGAGTCGAAAACTTCTAGCGTTGAGCGGATAATTGAATTTCTCTTGGCGCTGTGTATTATACGCTCATCGCGGTGACTATTATATAATACCACCATGGCTAAACAGAGAAAACGTCGCATCAAACCAACAGGCCGTACTAGCACTGTATCTGACTTTGTGAGCAGATTTGAAAAAAGCAAATTCTGGTTGACCCGGGTAAAACACCGTCAGCTATGGTTTTGGCTCATTCCTGGTCTGTTGGTGCTGACATTTTTGTATTTTTATATATTCAAAGATTTTCCCTCTCCAGGCATGCTCACCAGTGATGATTTGGCCCAAACTACAAAAATTTATGACCGCAATGGCAAGTTGCTTTATGATATTTTTGTGGACAAAAACCGTTCCTTTATTCCGCTTGACCAAATCCCCCAGGTTATGCGCGAAGCTACTATTGCTATAGAAGACAAAGATTTTTACAAACACGGGGGTGTGGATATCTTCGGTGGTATCATCCGAGCTTTAAAAGAAATTATTTTTAAACAACAGCTCCAGGGCGGCTCAACTATCACCCAGCAATTGGTCAAAACTGCTCTTTTGACTCCCGAGCGCACCATTCAACGTAAGATCAAAGAGGTCTTACTATCACTGATAGTAGAACTGCGTTATGACAAAGATAAAATTCTCGAGTTGTATTTGAACAATGTGCCGTACGGCGGCACGGCCTGGGGCATTGAGGCGGCAGCCGAGCGTTATTTTGGTAAAAAAGCCGCCGATCTGAATCTGGCTGAAGCCGCACTTCTGGCTGGTTTACCGCAGGCTCCCACACTCTATTCTCCCACTGGTGCTCATCCTGAATATGCCAAGGCTCGACAAAAAGCAGTCTTAAACCGCATGGTTGAAGATGGCAAAATCAGCCAGCAAGAGGCAGATGCGGCATATGCAGCAAAACTAAACATCATGCCACCCGCAACAGATATCAAGGCTCCGCATTTTGTAATGTATGTCAAGCAAAAATTGGTTGAGAAATATGGTGAAAAATTGGTAGAGCAGGGGGGGCTCAAAGTCACTACGACGCTTGATCTGGATCTGCAAGAAAAATCTCAACAAATTGTTGCGTCAGAAGTGGCCAAACTTAAAGACTTACGCGTGTCAAATGGCGCGGCTTTGGTCACCCGGCCTTTTACCGGTGAAATTCTGGCCATGGTCGGCTCTACTGATTATTTTGCTTCCCAGTCAGGTAACTTCAATGTCACGACCGCACTTCGCCAGCCAGGTTCAGCAATCAAACCAATAAATTATGCCATCGGATTGGAAACACGCAAGATCACCCCTGCCAGCGTGTTTAATGATATCCCCACTTGTTTTGTGGCCATCCCCAAAAATTATTGTCCAGTCAACTACGACGGCAAATTCCACGGTCCGGTGCAAATGCGTTTTGCTCTGGGTAATTCTTATAATATTCCGGCCGTCAAAATGCTCAAACTCAATACTGTGGAAACCATGCTGGCTTCAGCCTCGGCTTTCGGCTTAAACAGTTTTAAAGATCCTGCAAACTACGGTTTATCTTTGACTTTGGGCGGCGGTGAGGTGACAATGACGGAAATGGCGACGGCCTTCGGCGTGTTTGCCAATGGCGGTATTCGTAAAGATTTGCAGGCCATCTTAAAAGTCGAGGACAAAAACGGCAGAGTTTTGGAAGAGTATAAAGATCCTAACCTGGGTGCTGAAACACCCTCACAACTGCTTTTGGATGGACCACGCGTCATTTCTGCCGAAACTGCGTTTTTGATTTCTCATATCCTTTTGGATCAAAATGCTCGTTCAGCTGCTTTTGGTATCAGTTCACTTAATATCCCTGGTCATCCCAATGTGTCGGTCAAAACCGGCACCACCGATGAAAAGCGGGACAACTGGACAATTGGTTTTACTCCGGAAATATTGGTAGCTGCGTGGGTAGGCAATAACGACAATTCAGCCATGCATCCCTTTCTAACATCAGGTATCACTGGTGCAGCTCCCATCTGGAATCAAATTATGCAAGTAGCGCTTGAGGGCAAAAAAGAATCGTTTCCCAAACAACCAGTTGGAATTGTGGGAGCTTCAGTCTGTTCCATTTCCGGCAAACTGCCGCCTGATGACGGCTCTTGTATTCCCCGCTTTGAATATTTCATCAGAGGCACGGTGCCTACTGAAAAAGAAAATCTTAAGCAATCAGTACTTATTGATACGACCACCAATATGTTGGCCCGGCCGGATCAAGCGGAAAATGTAGCCACACAGGAAAGATTAATTATCACTGATGTGGTCGGTAGTATCTATTGTCTTGACTGCAATGCTACCCCCGCGGCGCAGGTGATTAACTAAGACAACAATTCCTTTATCAGCATATTATTTATTTCAAAAAAAATTAATCAAAAAATTAAAAAACGGGGTATTTGATCGGATACTTTAAGATTTTCTTAACCACGCTTTTGAATATAAAACTAGATATGTTTTAGTTTCGTGGATGTTCAAAAAAAATAAAATTCGTTGTCTGCCCCACTTTGAGTATCTCAAAAAAAATAGGGTCTTGTGCTGTCTTTGACTTAAATATTTCGCTGTGTCTTGTTTTGAAATTTAGATACCGAGGCAGGTGTATCAAATATTCCTATCTCTGATTAATTTTGCTGAAACTTAATTTACTTTTCCTTTGTAAACCATTGGTTACTTCAGTCAAGCTCAAACATAGTGCTTATGATCGGTAGCTACTGCTAAATGTAAATTTCACATAAAAACCAGCATATATATAAATATGGGTTTACCAAATGCAATCTTATCAATCATGCTCGATCCGGAAGTTGGTGAAACTGTAAGATCTGCGGTTTGCTCTGTGTAGTTTTGTCATATAATCCAAGTGCCAATCGACATTCAAACCAAGTAGAGACCTAAACTAAATCGCAGAAATGACTTACAGCAGGGCTTATACGTAATCGGAAACGTATCTAGTCTGTATTATAATGTTTGCGGGTTGTTCTTCAGATGGTGTTCTTGCTAGTTTTACACCAATCTAATCTAGTGAGTATTATAGATCAACAACGTCTGGTAAATTGAAATGAGTTTGATATCTTCACAAACTTAAACACCTGTGCTATAACTCAAGTAGACAGACCCTCTTTAACTTGTCGTAGCAGGACAAAGTTTCTTTTTCACAGACATGAAATTCTTTTGGCAGCCACTTATCATTTTTCTAGAAACACTTGGAGATTTGGTTATACTCTCCGGTCAATTATTGTTGCATTTTTTAATGTGGGTGGGAGATGTAGTAATAGATGGAGGAATTTGGCTGTGGTCTCGACTCTCTTTTATCAAGATCAAACCGTTTAGACTTATAGGTCAAATTGAGCAAATTAGAAAAGTTTTAATTGTCAGTCTGCGACATGTTCGGACAAAGACAATTCTGTTTTTTCATAAATCACTGGCCTTTTGGGCCAAGCTCACCACTCCCCGTTTCCGCTACCTTGGGCTCATTGATGCGAGCCGATTTTTTTTCCAAAAACTGTCCACTCAAGTTGGACAGTTTTTTTTAGGTAAATTTTTCAGACTGTTAGAAAAAGTCGCGCTGATTTCCTTTCACCGGTCGGCGCGCATTCTGAAGCAAGTTCTAACTGACACCAAAGAAAGTCTTGGTGTAATCTCGAAGTCTGTTTTCAAAATCGGCCACATCCAAATCCATTTTCCCCAAATTAAATTAGGGCAAATCACCCGTCGCCAACCAGCTAAACAGGCGCATCAACGAACCCGTTTTTTTATTTTCCGACCCCATCTGCCTTTATCCAAAATCCCTGGTTTTGTCTGGGGATTTTTCGTTGGGTGTTTAAGCATCTTTTTCGGCGTCTTCGTGCCATATGAAATCCGTGCTTTTCTCAACGAACTCCCCCACCCCAGACTGCTCTCCCAAAGGTTAATTCCGGTCACAACCCAAATTTTTGACAGAAATGGCACCTTGCTTTATGAAATCCACGGTCCTGAAGACAGAAAACCAGTAACCTTAGCCCAAATTCCCGAAGTAGTCAAACAAGCAACACTGGCAATTGAGGATAAAAACTTTTATTCGCATCCTGGTTTTTCTCTGACTGCTATAGCCCGCGCTGCTCGCGAAACTTTCATCAATCACAATGTCCAGGGTGGTTCAACCCTTACCCAGCAGTTGATAAAAAATGCTTTACTTACTCCTGAGGCAACCTGGCAGCGAAAGATCAAAGAACTGGTTTTGGCGTTTTGGGCAGAACGCATTTATACCAAAAATCAAATCTTGGAGATGTACTTTAACCAAGTCCCCTATGGTGGCACCGCTTGGGGGATTGAGGCGGCAGCCGAAGTCTATTTTGGTAAACAGGTCACTGATTTGTCATTGGCTGAAGCTGCTTTTCTGGCCGGATTACCAGCAGCCCCGACTTTTTATTCGCCATACGGAGATCGTCCTGATTTGGCTCGTATCCGCCAAAAAGAGGTCCTAAACAGAATGGTAGACGAAGGTTATATAACCCAATCGCAAATGGAAGCTGCCCTTCAAGAACCACTCAATCTTATTCCTCCCTTAACCAATATCAAAGCACCGCATTTTGTCATGTGGGTGCGCGGTCTGGTAGCAGAAAAATTTGGCTCCTGGAGAGTGGAGCAAGGAGGCTTAAGAATCTACACCACCTTGGATTTACAGCTTCAGGAACAAGTACAAAAACTGGTGACCGAAAATATCAATAAGTTGAGCTCGCTCCAAGTAGGCAATGGCGCAGCTTTGGTTGCCAATCCCAAGACTGGTGAAATCCTGGCTATGGTCGGCTCAAAAGACTATTTTGATAGTGATACAGATGGCAATGTCAACGTCACTTTATCTCCCCGCCAACCCGGTTCAGCTATTAAGGTGCTCACTTATGCTGCAGCTTTGGAAAATGGTCTTACCGCAGCTACGGTCATCAATGACTCACCGGTAGTTTTCCAAATTCCTGGTTCGCCAGCGTACAAACCGGTCAACTATGACGGCCGCTTTCATGGATATGTGACTCTACGACAAGCTCTAGCCAACTCTTATAATGTCCCGGCAGTCAAAGTCCTCAACCAAATTGGCGTCAAAACTCTGTTGGAGATGGGCCGTCGTTTGGGAATCTCCACATGGGAAAATGACAACCGGTTTGGGTTAGCACTGACTTTGGGCAGTGGCGAGGTCACCTTGTATGAATTGACTCAAGCATATGGAGTGCTAGCCAATCAAGGTAAATTTAAACCTTTTGATCCGTTTATCAAAATCACTGACTATTCAGGCCGCATTTATTATGAGCGGCAAAATCAGACTAAACAAGTTTTATCTCCTGCAATTTCGTTTATTCTCTCGGATATTTTGGCTGATAATCAGGCTAGAAGCGCGGCATTTGGTCTCCGTTCGGCTTTGTATTTTCCCAATCACACGGTGGCTGTTAAAACCGGCACTACCAACGATAAACGGGACAACTGGACTTTAGGTTACACACCGGATGTGATCGTCGGAGTTTGGGTGGGCAATAATGACAACACACCGATGAACCCCTACCTGACCTCTGGCGTCACTGGTGCCGCACCGATTTTTAACCAGATCATGAACTATTTATTGCAAAATCAGCCAGACAAACCGTTCATCAAACCGGCCGGAATTGTTGAAATACCCTGCCGCGGCCGGATTGAGTATTTTATCGCCGGAACTGAACCAAAAAATGGTTGCAGTCCAATCCCGACCCCATTTCCAAATCCCTCTACCCGGGCATTGATCCCCTCTCCTCAACCTACTCCATCCATGCAACTGATCAAAAATCTGGCACCATTTCCTAAAAACAACCGGGGAAATAAAAAAAGATAAAAGATTAGGTTGCATCTTTGGTGTTTTTTATGTGTGTCTATCTGCCACCTTTGAGGCACCAAAGGCATCGGGTTTGGTTTTGACTGCAAAACCTGACCCTCTTATCATCCCCACAATTTCAGCAATCATCTCCCGGGTCTCACCTTTTTGACCTACATCAACATGAATTTCTACATCAAATTTATTTAGACCGTCTTTGGCAAACAATTCCACCACCTCATAGGCAGTAGAAAGGGAAAAACTTGCCTCCTGATACATCCGCTGCCGCAACATTAGCCGCTGACCATTTGTTTGCTGTTTCCAGAAGTAAATCCCCCCACAGCCTATTCGGTGAACCACAATCGCTGTCACAAAATCCGTACCATAACTGTTCTTTGGCTGAGAATCAGACCCGATCACCAAACGGTATTTAGAATCCGGCCTGTCTGCTATAAATTTTAAAATCAGTTTGCGAAGTTTGGGTAAATCGCATACACCATAACTCGGGCTGATAAAATATCCGTTTGTCTGCATAATAAACAGTGGTAGATTTATGTTCCTTGCGGAACACAATAAAAACTCTCCCCTCTTTTTATAAAAGTCAATAATTTACCAGGGTACCAGGTGTTAAAATTGTGGCAATAATTAGCTATCCAAGTTTTACTCCTTGGTCTGCAGCCGTAATTTTAGCACATTTGATCTTGCGGCAAACCAAAAGAAAATTTATTTACTTTGTTTAAGTTGCTTTTTACGGCGGCGAATTTTGTTCAGGGTGTAGTTGAGCCGTTCATCGAGATTGATATTTTTGTAAGCAGCAAGTTTGATAATCGAGGCTAATAAATCACCTAATTCTTGCTTATAAGTTTCATCGGTTTGGGCTCTGATATTGGTCGGTTTGCGACCATGCTCTGCCAGATATGCCCGGGCAATTTCTCCTACTTCTTCCATAATTCCCAAAATCAGAATACTGCCGTATTCTTTATTGTCCATCTCGGTTTTTTCCAGAGATTTCAATTCTTCAATATAGTCTTTGAAAGTTTTTGATTTCTTCATAATTTATATCTAGGTTGGGTTGCTAGCTTTGACAATAGAAATTATAAATCATCCTCTCAAATGTCCCGCTTTTCTAAAACAAAAAGGGCTATGCGGAGAAAAATTTTCCTGCTATCTCTTTAACTTAATGCATTGAGAAAGGTATTGACCAATGCCTGCAGCAAACTGAAAAGAAGAGCGCTTAGAAAGCCGGAAACACTAAAACCAGTCACTACTGCAGCTGTGATAAAAACCATCAACACATTTAAAAACAAAGCAAATAGACCCAATGAAGCAATAGTGATGGGCAAAGTCAGTAGCGTCAGCACTGGTTTGACAAAAGTATTGAGAAGTCCCAAAACAATAGCAACAAGAGTCGCAGTGACAAACGTATCAACGCTCACACCAGGAACGAGATTGGCGGCGACCAAAACAGCCAGGCTTTGCAGAAGCAGTTTAGCGATGGTGCTCATAAATTCTATTTTATCTTATTTTCAACTTTTTGATTGTTTTTTCCAAAACTAACCAAGAATCCTTAATAGCTTTGTTGCCAGTCACCTCAAGAGTCAAAAACCCATCGTATTTATAAAAGATCAGTGCCTGTAAAAATTTTTCTAAATTAAACCTCCCTGTGCCCAAATTTAAATGTGCCTTCCCCCTTTTCCTGTCATGTAAGTGGATATTTTTGATTTTGTTTCTTAAATTTTTATAAACGGTGGTTTGGTTAATGCCATTATACAAAAAATGCCCGGTATCCAATGTCAAATTGAAAAATTTGGCTATCCGTTCAAAATGATTAATGGTCGAGGGGAAAGCAATCTAAATACTTGAAGAGTGTGATTGGTTTTCAACACAGATAGGCAATTGGCAGGTGCACTGAAATTTTTTGCTTAATTTTTTAATGTCTGTTCTGATTTGCTTATAGTCTAAAATGCGGCATTGACCCGGTATGTATAGTAATCAAACGAGCTTCAATTTTTTGCGTAGAAATAAGGGCCTATCTAATTTTTTTAACTATTGCCTGTTGATTTTTCTGGTGTGGGCTCAACAAAGTCAGATCGAGCGACGTGACGTGAACAATAAGTTTGTAGACAGACGAGAGCTTATAAAAAATCGATCTCTTTCGTTTTTAGAGATATATATTCTATAAGTAACTCCAAATGCTCTACGCTTTTAAGTCGAGAAATAGAATTTAGCTGTTTTTCCCACAACCGGAGTTTGGATTCAAAAATATCTAAAAAACACCAATGCTAAAATTGCGCATAATTAAAAAGGTCCTTTGCCCGTATTATTGTGTGCGGAGACAATATCAGCCACCGGTCAATGACCCAAAAGAAATTGCTTTGAGTATCGACGGATCTCTTTGACTCGCGGTTAAATTCTTGCACTAAAAGATACCTGAGTTTGTCTCTGACTTGGCTAAACAGGCCGTTTATATCATACCAAATTTCTAGTAAGGGTAACATATGATTATGGTGTTACCGGGGTAAACTTATAATCTATAAATGCTCCCACAAGAACAATCTCACAGATATCCCCGTCAGCTAATAAAATGTGTCTATCTTAGATAACAACTGTCTAATCCGATTTTTTTGCTTTCTGGATAATTCAGGAATAACAATTAGTTCTTGATGCATATGTTTTCCGGCAAAGCATTATACACCAGTGGCGGCAATTTTAAAAAAGTTACGGACAGTTTCTGGCTTTTCTGAAACCTGCTTCGATTGCCTCGCTTTCGGAGCAAAAATATTTCTCACCCACATTTTCATTGATAACCGTCTTTGCATAGCTGCCGCAGCCGGGCAGATGATAGATTTTTTCGCCAGATGTCGAAATATTGCCCTTGATGGAGCACTCTGTGTCATGTGGATTAGATGGATTTGAGGAAGTAGAAGGGTTCGAGATGTTTCCCAAAGCATCCACTGAAGAAGTGAGACATGTTCCCCACAAACCGCGATAAAAAATCCGGGCTTCAATTTGAGCTGCGTTGAGAACTTCCTGGTATTTGATATCCGGCGGATAACTTGAACTCTGGGCATATCCCTGCCTGACCAACTCTTCATTTACCATAATTTCCTGTCCTTTATCTTTCACAAATACATAACGGAGCAACCGACCGTATCTGTCGGTTTCTGATACATCCTTTTCCAGTCGCACCTGCCTACCTTCAACCAATTCTTTATTCTTGGCACTAGCCTCTGCTCCAAAACAGTCGGCTGGTCGGTTAGGATCCACAGTTTCTGGGGTGTCAATGCCGATATAACGGACTTTCAACCCGCCTTCAATTTCAATCGTGTCACCGTCGATGACCCTGATTACTTTAACAGTCGTTGATATTCCCAAGGCGTTATTAGCAGGTGGAAAAATGGAACCGGGGATAGGAGAGTTTTTAATTAAAATTTCGCTAACCTGGTTTGGTGACCAACTTTTGCCAATCAATACTCCTGCCAGAAAAATCAGCAGATATACTTGCCAGGATTTAAGTCTAATAGCCACTAAATAATTTTAGCAACCAAATTCAACATGTCAGGCTGAATTCGTTTTCGCTTTTTGAAATCAGCCGCTCCTACAGTCAAAGGCGACCGACACAAAACATAACAAGTCGAGTTCTGCATCACGCTTATGGTCAGTTTATCCTCGGTCAATATAAGTTCCGGTTTCCGGATCTAAATTGATGATATCCCCAACCTTGATAAATAGTGGCACCTGCACGATCACTCCGGTTTCCAAGGTAGCTGGTTTGCTGGCACCGGATACAGTATTGCCTTTAACAGCATCTTCAGTTTCGATAACCTTCAACCGTACCCGTTTGGGAAAACGGATACCAACAATGTTGTCTTCCATAATCAGCATCTGGTAAATGTCACCCTCTTTTATAAAACTGGTATAATCAGCCAAGACCTGCTGGTCAACACTAAATTGTTCGTAATTTCGCGGGTCCATGAAATTATATTTCTCTCCTTCTTTATACAAATATTGCAGTTCGCGGGTATTTATTACTATTTCTTCGATTGTCTCCCCGGATTTATAAGTAAATTCTTGCACTCTACCGGTTTTCAGGCTTTTAAGTCGTGTCCGGACAAAAGCCGAGCCCTTTCCCGGATTGACATGCTGAAACTCCACAATCTGGTGTGGCTCGCCTTTAAACTCGATAAACAATCCTTTGCGAAAATCCGCAGTAGTGATTTTGGACATAGAAGAAATTATACTAAATTACTAGCTTTGAGGCCACATCTCGCTAGCCGGAAAATAAAGCACCTGAGAAATGTTTTTGCTATCAGCAAACAACATGGCAAGACGATCAACTCCCAATGCTAAACCGGCACATTCAGGCATGCCGACTTGGAGTGCCTGGATAAAGTCTTTATCATAAGGATATTCCGTCTTGCCCTGTTTTCTTATTTTCTCAATTTCTTTTATAAATCTTGCTTCCTGTTCTCGCCAATCAGTCAATTCCGAATAACAGTCACCCAGCTCCAGTCCAGCGATATATAGCTCAAAACGCTCGCTAAATCTCGGGTCAGATTTCTTCTTTTTTGCCAGCATAGCCATTTGACTGGGAAAGTCATAAATTATTGTTGGTTTTGTTTTCCCCAAATGCGGCTCAACTTCATTGAGATAAACTTGATGGAAAAGTTGCTCCCAAGTGGCATTTTCAACTTGATAACCCTTGGCTTGGGCAATTTTTTTCATTGCAGAAAGTTCTAGCGCTTTTTCCAAATCCATCTGAGCATATTTTTTAAATGCGCCAACCACATCTAATCTTTCCCACGGTGATCGAAGATCAATTGCTTGACCTTGATAAATAATTCTTCCAGATTCCGCTTGCTCCTCTTTTAAAAACTGCGGCGGCAATCTTGTCTTTTTTAATTCGTTAAATACAAACAAAAGCAGCCTTTCAGTTTCTAGCATCAAATCTTTGTAATTCGCACCGACCCGATACCATTCGAGGAGTGTAAATTCTGGATTGTGCAAATTGGACAAGTCTTCGCAATTGCGGAAACTTTTTGTAATGCTAAAGCAGTTACCCACTCCCCCTACTAAAAGTTTTTTCAAAAACACTTCCGGACTGGTGGTTAAAAATGCTCTCTGGATCTGACGGTGACGGTCAAGCAATTGTGTTTCAAATACCTCCAGGTGGGCTTCTGCGGGCAGACTCGGAGCCAGAAGCGGCACATCTATCTCACGATAATTATTTTTGCGGAAAAATTCTCGGAGAGCCCAAATAACTTTTTCGCGAATGAGAAAATTTTTTTGCAGATGTTTATCGTCTTTTAAGCGTTGCCAATTATTCATAGCTTTACAAAAAATTCTTGTTTGCACCAAGTTGTTGAAGTATCATTATGGTAATTTGCGGCTCAACCTGAATTTTCCACGATCATCTTTTGCTTTTCCCCTTTGAGCAAATGGTGGGAAAATACTCAAGTAAAAATATCATACCTGAAACAGAATAAATAATTGATTATTTCAGTCCTAATTGCGATTGAGGTATTTGGAGATGGAGGCCTCAGCTTTGGCCGTGTTGAACCAATCGATAAATACCTGGCTGATTTGATTGTTGCGTAATTGCTGTTCGGCTTCTACACGTTGGGCAGCTGGCTCAGTAGCTATCATCGTCGCACCCTGATCTTTAATATATTGATCGATTTGTTCGGCAGAAACTGAGGCGGCAGCGGCAAACATCTTGTCAATCATCATCTGGATACGAATCTGCCTTTCAAATTCGCCTCGGGTTATACCCTGGATTTGCAAAGATTTGTCCAAAGACATTGATCCTTGAAGCTTATTTTCGATGTCTTTGATTTTTGTTTGCAGTTCTTCATTGGTGACAGTCACTCCTCGCTTTTCAGCTTCATTTTCAATTAACCGCTCCGATATCATCGCCTCCAGCATTTGTTCGCCAAACCTATCCACCAGGCGTTGTTGGAGTTGGCTTTTGAGTATTGGCTTGCCATTGACAGTGGCCGCCAAAAAGAGACCGGGGTTGCTTCGAAAATACAACCAAATCAAAATGACTCCAGCTAAAATCAGTAGAATTATTAAATTGCGAGAAGTAATTTTTGATACAGGTAGAGATGTTGCTGTAGAAGTTGCTGCAACAGCCGGGATCATCGGTTGGTCATCTGGCGTCTTTTTGCTGGTTGTTTTTTTGGCGGTTGTTTTGGTTGTTTTGGCCATTTTCGCTGCTCCTTCCGCAACAATTTAGATCATGACCAAGTAGGCATGCGACATCATTACTTGGCACTTCGACAAGTATATCATAAGTTCTTGGGCTGTAAAGTAGAAAAACAGTTGTCAAAAACTGAAATGTTGGCTAAGATAGCTGTGTGGAAATTTATGTTAAAGTTAAATAAATTTTGGGTTAGCCTGACTGAAGAGATGATCAGGCCTAGAAGCTTAAAAACATCATGGCTTGCGGTTATCAGTACGGTAATATTGGTTTTAACCGGACAATTGACGCAGAATTTAAGCACGCCGACCAATGCTCATATACCCCAAGTTCTGTTTTCCCCCTTTTCTGCACAGTCGCATTTGCTTTTGGCTAGAGATTTGTTGACTCAAGGCAATTATAAGGAGGTGATAAGTGAAATCGAACTAGCTCGTGAGGTTGTCCAAAATAACCACACTGGCGTTTTGGGCGCGCAGAGCGATTTAGAAAGATTGGAGTCTGAAATCCAAACTGTATTGCACCAACCTGGAAGTGATATTGCCTTTTGGCAAGATTTACAAAACAAATTTCCTGACTACCAACCTGCTTTGCTCAACTTGGCCATCCTATATTACAACCAGGGCATAAACAGCCAAAGCAGATCATATCTTACAACCCTGTTAAATCGTTATCCAGATATGAGGTTTGTATTACCAGCGGAATTGAAAGATTTATTATAGAGGTTTAATGGGGCTTATTTGGCTGGTTCTGCAGGTCCTGCTGCGACTTTTGGTTCTTCTTGTTTCTGACTTTGTTCTTTAACTTTGGTTGATTCCTCTGTTGTGGCTGCTCCTGCTGCAGTCGGAATCTCCTCTTCTGTCGCAGCGGCTGCTTCTGCCGCTGCTTCTGCTTCGGCCTCTTTAGAAACTAAAGAATCAACGCGAACGATTTCTGTCTCACCGTCAATTTTCAATTCAACACCCACAGGAAGTTTTAATTGTTTGGCTTTAATCACCTCTCCAACTTCTTTCAGATGAGTCACATAAACCTTAATTTCTTCTGGCAACTCTGTCGGCAAGGCCTCCACCTCAATTTCGTCTAATAATGTCAATAAGACACCGGTTTTCTCTGTTACGGCAGCTGCTTCACCCACCAACAGCAAAGGCACCTTAGCCTCAATTTTCTCTTTTAAATTCACCTGGCGAAAATCAACATGCAAAAATTGTTTAGTGACTGGATGGGTTTGTACGTCGTGAGTTAATACCGGCACTTTTTGCCCATCCCAAGAAAGCTCAATCAGTCCTGTTTCCCCAGCTTTGGCATAAACTTTGCTAAATTCATCAGCCTGAACCGATAAGGCCGTGCTGGTAACACCCTTGCCAAACACGTTGGCGGGTAGCAATTTTTGCTTACGCAAATTCTTGACCTTGCGGCCGAAGACGTTTCTCACTTGAGCCTTTAAAGCCAAAACTTTCATATACGATATATCATGCCAAATGGTGCAAATCTTTGTCTGAGCCCAACCCTAGTCTAATATTTACAAATTAAATATCTTTACGATTTTCCGCATTTTTTTGAAGAATCACTGTTTTGAATTTATTTTTTTATTAAATCCAGCTCGATGTTGGCATCTTGAGTCAGAGTTGTATTATAAGTGATTTGGTTATCTGTGACAAGAGTGCTAACACCTGCTACCTGTCCCGGGAGGCTATTTTGCGCCAAGGTGAAATTTGTTGGCAAATTGAAAACAAAACCAACCTTTTCTTGTCGATATCCAGGCTGTTTTACAATTTGGTAGATATATTTTAAATCACGGGTCTGCTCAAGTCTTCTGGTGGCTATGATATCGACTGACCGTTCGGCAGTTTTGGGTACTGTTAAAAATATATCCACCACCCGGCTGTTTTTTTCTTGTGAAATGCGGGCAGTTGACTCACTTGCGGACAGAATTTCGCTGTCCAATTTCAAGGGCAAATTATTTATCTGAACCGCAGCAATTTCGTAATCTTTGGGTAAATAGAGCCGTAAATAATTTTTATAATCTCCTTGGGTCTTGTTATCGCTACTTGAGGAGTTTTGGTACCGAACAGTAATTTTTTGGGTCAATTCTGCATTTTCCGAAATTGTTAGACTGCCTTGAATTTGTCGTTCCACAAACGCGTTAGCTTTATTTACCCCCAGGTTGGCGTCAATTACCGCCAGATAATCAAATTTGCAATTATTTTTGGGGCACGGGTCGTCTGGTGGGATTTTGGCAAGCCAGTTATTTTGATTTACCACTTCTTGAATTTTGGGATTGACAAAATATAACTGGAGGCTTTTTTGCGCCAGTTGCCTTTCCAAAGAACTTAGCCATTTACTACTAAAAGTGGTTTGCAGGTTGGGGAGTCGCTCCAAAATTTGTCGAAACAACGCCCCCAAGAAATCAGCTTTCTTGTTTGAGCCGGGGAAAAAATCGCTTTCAATCTCAGCGTGCAAAACTTCAAATAAATTATTTTTGTCCAAAGACAAATGAAAGTCTGGCAACTCAACAGGTCCTAAAAATTCCAATATATTTTCAGCAAGATTGATATCTACCGCAATCACCCCGTCGGCTATGACGCCCGTTTCTTTTTCCAAAAACCACAACAACTGGCGTGCGCTATCGGCAAAATTAGGATCCCAGTTACTGTCACGCATATACCAATGCTCTTGGGCTAAATACACGCGCACCGGTTCAGGAGGAGGGACATGGCCTAGAAGCTGACCGTCGGCAGTATAGATATCGTTAACCAGAGTGTTTTTCAAAACACCGCCATCAAACTCAAGCAGTGCGTATGAGCCGATAAATCCTCCAGTAGGACGTGATTCCATATTGTTTTGCAATATCATAAGATAGGTCCGCGGGCCATATATACCAAGAAGTTCTGGTGCCAGAGAAATCAGTGCTTGAGCTGTTTGAATCTGTTGCCGTGCGTAAAGTAGACGTTCTTTAAATTTGTCAGACTGACTCTGTGGTAACATTTGCAAAATTGGCAATATGGCATAAGATTTATATGCAGCCTGGGCCTGGGCCAATTCATCATCAGCCATCTCTAAATGATTTTTGACCTGAGAAATAGAAGCAGTAACCGGTGTGGGCGCAGCCGAACCCAGAATTGTTTTGACCAAAGCATGGCCGGAAATTGCCACCTGAGCCAGGTTGTCATAAGCCCGACCCAAATGTGCTGCCGTTTCCAAAAACTTATTTGCGCTTATATAAACACCTTTGGTGCGGCTTACCTCAAATACGGGAAATATCATGTCCAAAAATTTGCCGGCTATGGCAAAACTAATTTCTGCGGTATCGGAGCGCTTGGTTATTCTTTCGATATCACCCGCCTGCAAATCTCGATCTGCCTGCAACAATTGATAAGTCCCAACAGCTCCAAATACCACAACTCCAAACAGCGGCAAAAATAATAACAAAAATAAAATTGTTGCAGCCGCTGATAGTATAGGAAATTTTAAATGTCGTGTTTTTGTAGTTTTTGTCTCTGTCTTGGCTGCCTCCTTTTTATCTGTTATTTTCACTTCTGTCTCTGCCTGCGTGTGTTTTTGGGATAAATTTAGTGTGATTTCTGCAGCAGCAGGGGTGTCTTCGATTGCTTTTTCTGCAGAAATATCAGTTGTTGAAACGACTTTCCTTTCGGTTGCTTGACTGGTGATTTGTCTTAAATTTAAATATTGATTGCTGCCTCCCAGGAAAAAGCCAAACAGGTTGTCTGTTTGCGCTTTGGTCAACTGGATTTTTGGGTCTAGAAAACAAATTTTTAGTTTCGGATATTGTTTTCCTAGTGTTTCTATTTGGCTGGTATCTGAAGTGTCGGTAATCAAAAGTAGACTCTGGGGCAGTGCTCGGGTGTTTCCTTCCAAAAAAGTTTTCACGGGCTTTAGTGCCCCAATATAGATAAAATAATCTCCATAAAAAATTTCCTCCCATGTTTTTGCGGAAAAAAGTTCAACCCTACGCTCATTTAGGTATTGAATGATGGAATTACTAAATTCTGGCAACTCACCAAAAAAAACTGCTTTGGGGTTGCCTTCACGATCTTCTTCAGTACGGCGTAGTGTTGCGGGGATACTCATAGTTTTCTCATTCTACAAAAAAGCTCCAAAAACACAAGTGTAAAGGCAAAATGGCTTACTGGCGCCACCGAAGCTCACGGAGCACTTTGTTTGAGCTATATTACGGCGCTGTTTTTCTCAATGGCAAGAATTTGGCAAGCCTTTATTACTTTATACCGATCGGGCATTTTTAATACACGTCCATTGCCCGATTGACCAAGAGGTCCGCCTCCCGATTTTGTTCGCGGGGAACCAACTGATATTTGATGCTGCAGTTTAGTTGTCGTTCCAATGTTTTTGTTTCTACAAAAAGTTTTTTTAAATGGCTGCTTTTGACTTTGTATCTACCTTGCAGCTGGTGATAAATCAGTTGCGAGTCTAGATATAAATTTATTTTCTGACTGTTGATATTATTTGCCAACAAAAACTTGTAGGCGGCAATCACAGCTAGATATTCAGCTTCATTATTGGTGGCCTCTCCTATCGTTTGAGAAATTTGTCCCAAAATTTTATTGTCAATGGTTTTTATCTCCACACCAATAGCTGCTGGCCCTGGATTGCCTCGCGCTCCGCCATCTGTATGAATAATCAATTCATTTTGTTTTTCCATAATCCGAAATGCTTGATGCTCCCAAGCATCATAACTAAAACCAGCATCTCGCTAATACCTGTAATCAAGGCTGCGGCCTTGATCCCAAAATGTGGGATTAGCCAGACATTAAAAATTATACTTAAACTTGCGGTCAAACTATAAATGAACAGGAGAAGTTTCTGACGCTTGTGGAGTATCAGAAACCACATCAATGGACTGGTGAGAAAGAAAGTGGGAATAAACAAAGACAATATTTGTAAAATCGGAGTCGCCGCAGCATATTCGCTTTTGACCAAAAACAAATAATTGGCTCCGGCAAAAGTCAATGCGGCCAAAATGATACCCGTGCCAAAAATCAATGCCACTGACTTTTTGAAAAAAGCATTAAAAATATGCGAGGTCTGGCGATCAATCATCATTGGATAAAGACTATTCATAAAAATTGCTAGTACTGTAAGTGCAAATTCAAAAAACTTATATGCCAAACCATATACTCCTACGGCGGTGTTTCCTAAATACGCTGTCAGAATTAACGTGTCTGCTCGAAAATAAAGCAGATTAAATATCAAAGTAAGTCCCAATGGCCATGCCCGACGCAAAAGACGCCAGAAAAGCTGTGGGTTATACCTAAATTTTAGGCCAACTTTTTTAATAACTGTGGCCCAGCTTAAAACTGCGGTTAAAAGTGTGCCTGAAGTTACAAACATCGCTGCCCAGACCGCACCCAGTTGCTGATCGCTCAAAAATTTGATGCTTGCTACTGTCAAAACCAAAAACAACACGTTCCCCAAGACTGAAAAAAGAGACACAATATCCAACCGTTGTCGGTTTTGCCAATATACAAAAACTGCTAAAAATAGACTTTGACCCACCAAGGCTATCAAACCCAGCAAGACTCCAAAGCGGGTAATGGTTGAAAAAGTCGTGCTTCCAAAAGACAATATGTAAATTGCTCCAACCCCAACCAGCAACCAAAAAACACCTAAAAGTAAACGGGCTCCGATAAATTCTCCAGGCGATGTTCGATTTGATTTTTGAAATCGCGTAAATAGATGGCGTTGAAACCAAAATCTATTGCTGGATAAAACAATGATACAAAAGCCATGATTTTGATAAATTCGCCATAACTCACTACTCCCAAAGTCTGGGCCAAAAGTAGAGTGGTTAGAAAACCAACAGCCGCAGAAATGACTTTGCCTAAAAGTTGGGCGGCGGTATTGTAGATGGCCCGACCAAACATAAAGATTGGGAGAGAAGCCCCTTATGAAGCAGCTTCGCTGCTTAATTCTGGGTATTTAAATAAAATCAACGGCGGGCGACCAGACTGTTTAGCTCCCCAGCCCTATTTTACTCGAAGTTGGACTAAACTGACAGAGCAGACAACAATAACAACCATAGGTTGCGCGTTTGCAGCTGGGTAATCAAATAGTGATCAAATAACCCCAAAACGAGTCCGCTGCCCAAAATGGTCAACAATAGTCTCTTTTGGGGTTGAACAGCGGTTTTTGTTAATTTGAACAGCAAATAACCCACCAGACTTATGCCAATCAACCCGGTTTCTGCCGCCCATAATAAATAAATTGAATGTACGGGTTGTAACAGCGAATAAGATGAGCTGTGGGAAGCCAGTTTGGGGATAAAGTTGCCCAATCCTGCACCCCATAGAGGATTGGCGCGTAATATTAACCAAGAGGCGATGATCAGGTCCCATCTTTGTAACAACGGTTCGGGATAAAGAAATAAATTGTTGATAATCCGGCCCCAAAACAGCTCCTCAATTAAAAGTAGCGTCAATAGCAAACCCAACACTAGTCGACCGTACTGTTTTTTATATTGCCAAATCCGAAGAAGCATCAACCCAGCGGCCACAAACCAAGCAGTTCTGCTAAAACTTAGAAATATACCCAATATCAGCATTGCCACGCTCAACCGTTTACAAAAAAAATCTGTTGGTTTTGATTTTAAATAGGGTTGCTCAAACGAAAACAACACCAGGGCCAAAATTATAGTCAAATACCCTCCTAGTGTGTTGGGGTGGGAAAACGTCGCATAGGGCCGTAATAACAAACGACCGCCGCTGGTGATTTGCGCAATGCCTGGTGTGGCGCTGCTGAATCTGCGCTCGCCCAGAAAATAGAATGGTCCCTCAATTGAGCCTTGGGTTAGAAATTGTCCAACTGCCAAAAAAGTGATAGGAATGGCGCCCAAACACAGTGGGATAAGGATTTGTTTCAGTTGGGGCCTGTTTAATCTTATTAAGTAAATTAGGCAAACCGCCTGCCATAGCCGGAAAACAAAATAAACGCCTACAATTGACCAAAGATGTTGCCTGAGAGTTGCTAGGCTAATCAGCGATAAAGTAAAAGGCCCCATCCAGAAAGCGGGTTTATAAATTGAATTTTTTATCAGCGGGCCTTGGTGTCGCCCACTCAATATACGCAAAATAAACCAAACAACAAATAACAAGTCAAAAAAATATATTGTGGGAGAAAGGTAATCAATTCTTCTGCCTAAAACAATTGCTGTGTCCGGCCAAAAATGAATTCCAAATTGGGTTGGTAAAAACAGCAAGAGTAGAAAAAAAACGATTTGGTTTAGGCGCTTCACGCTTTTGGTTTAATAATTAACCGTCTATCTCGACCCTCACCCTCAGACTCGCTGATCACCTGAGGGTGTTGGGTGATTTCCATATGAACAATTCGTCGCTCTGCCGCAGTCAAATATCCTAGCATGTGTGGTGTTTGGGTGGCTATGACTTTTTCGGCAGTGGTACGAGCTAGTTCTTTTAGTTGCTCTTCACGTTTGGCGCGATAATCACCCACTGTGAGCACCAAATGCACCCAGCTTTTGAGTTTGTTGTAAACAATTTGTGCCACAATTACCTGTAATGCTTCCAGGTTGCGGCCACGATGGCCGATCAGTATCCCTGGTTCAGCGGTTTCTATAGTCACCCACACAGTATTATCTTTATCCTCAAGCTTAATCTCTGCGGTGATTTCCAATTTTTGTAAAAGTTCACCAACGGTTTCTTCAATGAGTTTATGTGTGTTGTGGTCAATCATGTTTCTGGTTAATAAATTTTTGTTGCATTATACCAAAGAGGGTATAGGTGTTCCAATAAAGGGCCAGGCCAACGGGAAAAGAAAATGCCGCATAGCCTATCATCAAGGGAAATAAAAGCAACATGTTTTTTTGCATTGTTTGTACTTGTTTTTCCTCGGCAGATTGATTTGGGGTGGCCACGGTTACCGGCGTCATAATCTTGGTTTGTAAAAACTGCAGCCCGCCGGTTATTGCCGGTACCAACAGCAGCCACCAGCCCACTGTGGACCACTGGTTGGGTTTAACAGATAGATCAACTCCGAAAAAGTTTAGGTTAAGGTGGGTCAGATGCAGGGCGGGATGATAAAGAACCCGATTGATTGTAGCTAGTGTTTGCGTCAAATCCTTGGTTAACAGTTGCATAAACACCCCATACAAAGCAAAAAATACCGGCATTTGAATAAGCAGCGGCAAGCATCCGGCTGCTGGATTTACACCGGCTTCTTTATACAATGCCAGTTGTGCCTGTTGGAGCTTGACCTTGTCGTTTTTATGTTTTTTGGATAGCTCATCAAGTTGGGGTTTGAGGTCCTGAATTTTTTTAGCAGATTTTTGTTGTGATTGGGTTAGGGGATAAGTAATCATGCGAATAAGCAGGGTCATGCCGATGATGGCAAAACCGAGCGCCCCGGGCAAACCAACAAGCTCGAGCAGTTTATACAAAGCAACCAATATGTTTACGATCGGCCAAACCAAAATTCGATTCCAAAGTGTTGGGTTTTCCATAAAAAGTCATTTGACTGGGTCAAAACCGCCTTTTACGCCCGGCCTGCATCTTGCGATGCGGTTTGTTCCCAGCCACAACCCTTTGATTATACCATAACGCCTGATAGCCGCCTTAAGATATTTGGAACAGGTGGGGGTGAAGCGACAGACATTGGTTGATGCCAACAAAGCGTGTATTAAGGGAGAGATAAAAATTTGATATGTACTGATTATCCAAATAAATAAGCTCCTCATGATAGAATCATTCTCTCTAGCAAAGACTGTAGTTTTTGCTGCACCTCACCGAGCTTGTGCTCATGCAGGTCTTTTTTCACCAGAATAAGCAAATTTATCCCTTGGCCTTGGTACCTTTTGGCAAATGCCTTAACCACCTCATCAACTAGGCGGCGGCTCCGGTGGCGATAGGCGCTTTTTTTGTGAGCTTTGACTTCAACTTTGGTCTGCCATTTAAACTGACCGTGATTTTGGTATTGTAACAAAACCCTGAAATGTGAGTCGGCAACGGATCGATGCTTTTTCCACACCTCAAAAATCTCTTGTTTGGTCAAACGGTGGGCACGGGGAGTCATGTCAGACAGTGAGCCTTTTACGCATTTTCTGTCGGCGTCTTTTCAACACTTTACGTCCACCGCTGGTTTTCATCCGACTACGAAAACCGTGTTTGCGGGCCCGTTTGAGTTTTTTTGGCTGATAAATTCTTTTTGGCATAAATATATATTATCACAAAAATTTGCCAGTTGACAATTGTGGATAACTTTTAATAATATGGGGTTTGCCCAAAAATTGCAGAAGAAATTTTCCTCTGCTTAAACCTCAAAACTGCTACTTTCAAAAAACAGAACAATGTCTATGGACAACGCCAGGTTGTGGACAACCATTTTAAATGAAATTGAATTGATGGTCAGCAAGGCCACTTTTAAGACTTTTTTCTCACAAACCAAACTTGCCACCCTAGTAAATTCTGTGGCCACAATTGACTGCAACAACAGACAAACCGTGCAAATGTTGGAAAATCGCTATTATTCGCTGATTAAAAGCTTGTTAGACAAACATACCAAAACTAATAATAGCCTGGTATTTAGTGTTTCCAACACTGGGGGTGAAAACCGGGATTTGGGACCGTTGTTTATGCCCCGAGTGGAAACAGAACCCAACCAGGCAATAAAATCTGCCAAGCTTCGGCCAGATTTTACTTTTGACACCTTTGCGGTATCTTCGAGCAACCAAATGGCTTATGCAGCGGCCACAGCTGTGGCCGCTGCCCCTGGAACTTCCTATAACCCGCTGTTTATTTATGGTGGTGTCGGCATCGGCAAAACCCACTTGATGCAAGCAATTGGCAATGAGGTTTTGCAACACCGGCCACAAACTCGGGTAATCTATTGCATGGGTGAGGAATTTACCAACGAAATTGTGCTTGCCATCCAAAATAAAACCACACATAAATTTAAAGACAAATACAGAAGCGCTAGAGTGCTTCTGATTGACGATGTCCAATTTTTACAAGGCAAAATCAAAGTCCAAGAAGAATTTTTTCATACGTTTAATGCGGTACAGCGGGAAGGCGGGCAGGTGGTTTTGACTTCAGATCGACCCCCGCACGAAATTGACAAATTGGAAGAAAGGCTACAGTCTCGTTTTGAAGGGGGACTACTCGTTGACATGCAAAGGCCGGATTTTGAACTCCGCTGTGCCATTCTCCGCATCAAGGCGAGTCAGAAAAAAGTTGAGCTACCAATTTCTGTAGCTCAAATACTGGCTGCTAATTCTGAATCCGTGCGTCGGCTTGAGGGCTGGTTAACTCGGCTTATTACTGAATCACAAGTGAAGAAATTGCCCATTACTGAAGAGTTGGCTGCTCAAATTGTAGGCAAACCGGTTGCCAAAAACGATCCAGTAAGGCTTGTGACGCCCAAACAAATAGCAGAGGCAGTAGTAAAACACTTTGGGGTCACAGTGGGGCAGCTTAAAGGCCCGAAAAGAAACCGTCCTTTGGCCCGCCCCCGCCAGGTGTTGATGTATTTACTTCGCACCGAGCTCAATCTGCCATTTGAAGAGGTGGGCCTATGGGTGGGTGGCCGCGACCATACTACAGTCATGCATGCGGTCGACACCATCTCTGGGTTGTTATCCACAAATGAGGATTTAAGAAACAGGGTCGAGTGGATAAAAAAAGAGGTTTTTGGATAAATAATTCAGTTTTGCACATATCCACAAAACGTGTTGGTTTATCCACGTTTTTATCCACCGAAAATCAAGTTTTTATTCACGGTTGGGAAAACAGGTTTTGAGTTGTGGTTGCGCAAAAACAATATAAGGTGTAAACTTATCAACACTCACTACTAATACTACTACTATGATAAATACAATAGTGCTTCAGGAAAATTTACATAAAGCCATAAGTGTTGTGAGCAAATTTACATCAAGCCGAACACAGCTTCCTATACTGTCTCACCTACTTTTGGAAACAGAGGAGGGGAGACTTAAAATTTCTTCTACTAATTTGGAGACCAGTGCTTCATATTGGATTGGCGCCAAAAACAAAGAAAATGGAAAAATTTGTGTATCAGCAAGACTACTAGCAGAAATTGTCAATTCGCTACCACAAGAAAAGATTCATTTGGAGGTCAAAAATAGCCAGTTAAACATAATTTGTGCCAGCAGCCAGGCAACCTTAAGCGGTGTTGATGCAGCAGGTTTTCCCCAACTGCCCGATATTGGGGAAAAGAGCCTGGTAAAACTTAAAAAAACCGATTTGGATCAGGTATTACCGTTTGTCCTGATTTCAGTATCAACTGATGAGGCCCGGCCACTTCTTACTGGGGTCAAATTTTTACAAAAAGAGGGGCAATTGCAGATAGTGGCAACAGATGGGTTTCGCTTATCACTTAAAAAAACCACTCAAATGCAGGGATTAAATATTGATTTTGTTATTTCTGGGAAGGCACTGAGCGAGGTGCACCGGCTTTTTGGTGAGGAAAAAAATGAGGAGGCGGGGTTAATTATGAGTGATGAGAAACAGGTAGTTTTTGTTTTTCCCCAGGCTCAAATTGCTACACGACTGATTGAGGGTGAATACCCGCCCTTTGAAAAAATCATTCCCACGTCTTTTACTACCCGGGTGATTTTTCCCAAAGAAGAGTTGCAAAAGGCAGTTAAGCTGGCCGCTATTTATGCACGGGAAGCGGCCAATATCATCAGGTTGGCGATAAAAAACAATCTAGCTACAGTTAGTGCCAACAGTCCGCAGATCGGCCAAAATCAGACAGAGATTGCAGTCCGATCCGAAGGTGAGGGGGGGGAAATTGCTTTCAACGCCAGATTTTTGCTTGATTTATTGGGTGTTTTTCCAGCCGAGGAAATTGCATTTGAAATGAGTGGCCCACTGGCCCCGGGGGTTTTCAAGCACCCCACAGATGATTCTTATCTCCATATCATCATGCCTGTAAGGGTGCAGGGGTAAGTTAAGGCGTTAATGAGGCGCTGGGTGTGCTAGGCACGTCAGAAGGAGAGGCGGCTCGGCAAAAACTCAAACTAAAACTAGAATAGGACTCTTCTGGATCAAACCAATCAACCGTGGACACGTATACGTTTAATTGACACGCATGTTCCGGGGGAAGCTGTAGTAAATTTAAAAATCCCCGCTCTGCCTCTTGCAACACGTCCTTTAATGGTGAGCCAAACAGAACTATGGTATAACGATTGGTTTGGGGAGAAAAATAAATTTGATAATTGGCCTCATTTTTATAAAGTATTTCGCCTGAAATACCAAGTGTTTTTGGCAGATTTTCCCAACCAAAAGAAGAAGCCGCCGGTTCTGGTGGAGAAGCCTCTGGTAATTTTTTATAAGCTATATAAACAAAACCAAGAAGCAATACCAACATAACCAAGAATATAAATAGCAAAATTTTTCTTCTCATATTTTATTAATTTTAAAAAACCATAAAAACACCCCGGCATTTAATCATACCCACACGTTTTTGCAGCCCCCCAGGTTGGATACCAGTCAATTGTTCCATCGGGATCAAGTTTGACCTTTGACAGTGCTCTTAAAATATTTGTGACAGGATCAGCATACTTCTGATAGCATGCCTCAAGCGCCGACCTGTTGGTAATACGACAACAACCAGTTTTCATTAAGGGGTCGTTTGGGTTTTTTGTGTAACAATCTCCTGGACCCCCGATGCCCGGAAGCGGCTCAATGCCGCAATTTCCCTCAGCTATTAAATTTATTTGAAATAATCCCACACTGTAATCTAGCGTTTGAATCGGCCAAGTAACAGCGCGACCGGACGTGCATTTACCGTCAGCATTCGGAATACAAGGCAAACAGGAATCATTTACCACCCCGGCGAGCCCCCCCACGCTTTCCTTGAAACAAATTTTTGAGGCAGCTACCAAATCGTCAACTCCATATTTACCAAAATAAGGTTCTAAATAATCCATTGAACAATAACCCTCGTTAGGCACACAGCAACCTAAGGCAGCATCACTATAGGTTTGATCGCACCCTGCGGGATCGATATATCCACCGCCACCTGGTGGTACCCAGGGAGCTGCTCCAGGAAGAACATAGATATCCTTCTGTGAGGGGGGCAAAAGAGCGGCCGTTTCGGCAGTAATCGTGTCAAAGGAAGAACTGAATCCGGGTAAAAATCCCAATAAAAACAAGGCAACGACAACCAGCAACACGATTGCCCAAACCGGCACCCCTATTGTGGTGGTAGCTGTAGCACCAGCTGCCAATCGTGCCCCCCAACCCAAGAGTGTGGTTAGGCCCTTTCCCGCCCACCCAAACAAGGAGCGACCAAAATTGATTATAGCCGAATTGACTGATGGGCCAAGCGAGATTTTGCCCCAAAGCCCTTTAAAATATTGGCCAAACTGGCTAAAAAATGAGCGGGAGACAGACATGGTTGTTTCCCTGGTAATATCTCGCAAACGCATCAACCAATCTGGGGGAAGCAGATTAAGATTGGGGATAAGGAGGTCTTTAACTTTTGCCGCAAAAGGTGAGCTTAAAAATTGTTGCCAAAAATCCAGATGCTGATTTAGTTGGTCCTGATTTCTTTGTAACCAATCCCGAAAAGCTGTTTTTTCCCAAAGGGGGGGAATATTTGAAAAAGATGCTGTCTGGATGAGAGTTCTGATACCCGGAACCTTTTCTGGTAGATGCGGTGAATCGTATATTAAAGCTAATAGACTTAATATAGTTTGGTCAGCAAGAATGGTTTTGTTCTTGTGCAAAACCTGCCGAAGTCCTGTGGCCAAGATGGACACCGCCTCAGCCGAGTCCAATTTTTTGACATCCGGATGAAATCTTTGGAGATTTATTATCGTGCCTACGGTTGTCAGCAGTTGCTCAGGGGCCAGATTTGCCCGTTTCAACTCAATAGAACCCCGTGGAAAAGCGCGTTGAAACTTTTGGATTTCTGAATTTGTCGCAGGGGCAGATTGCAAAAAGTTAATGCCCTGTTCCAAGTGGGCGGCAAGGGCTGAAACCTGGTCGATGTTATCAGGCGTGGGTAAGCCGATCCATGATTCAGGAGTGGTAGTGGCATCCAAAGTTTTGGCTATTGCAACTGTAGTCTCAATGATTTTATTTTGTTGATCCGTAGATATTGGTAAATAATGTCGCCTCATCGTTTCAATTGCCTTTTGTGCCAGTTGCCGGTTATTTTTATCTGTTGGGGCTTTACCCTCAACCGCTTGAGCAATTCTTTGTTGCTGGTAGTGCACTATGACAATACGGGTAGCCTCTTTGACTACATCTGGTTCCACTTCCGGCAGTTTGGCAACAAGCTGCGCATACACAAACTCATTGTGTTTTTTGATTAACTCCAACCACCGCTTTTTTGCTTTTAGCTCAGATTGAACTACGCGCGCATGCAGCAATTTTTGCTCCTTTATAGCGGTTCTGATTTCCTCCAGGGGTACATTTTGGGTAGGTAATGGCTCAGTTGTTGGGGCCGCAGCGATTTTGGTGTATAAACCATCAAGAAACTCGGTAACTATTTCGATATAAAGTTGCCGATTTTCTGGCAGAAAAATGTTTCTCTCTGGGACAACGCCCTTAATTTTTAAAGCGTTGGAGAAATAATCCGGCCACTTATCATATACCCGCATCGTTTTGAGAATAGCCTGGAAACGAGCCTCAAGATCGACCAGATCATCATTGGGAGCACGCAAATTTTCTAATAGAAAGTCATTTTTGACTTGATTTATAAGGGACAAATATTGTTGTTTTTGTTCTTCAGCGGTCATAAATTAATTATACACACAAACTATTCCTGTGGTACTGGTTTAAGTACCGGGGGGGGGATAGGTGATTGGGAGGAGACAGAAAGTGAAGATTGATCTGTTTGCCAGGGTGGTACTTGATTCTTTTCCCGCTCTACAGCTGGTGTTTTGGGGTTTTGGCGCTGTGTCAACTCTTCCGGGTTTGTGGTGATGATCCGGTGTTCTTCAGGTGAAGCAATAATACGTACTGAGACATGCGCGGGGCCAGCAAAAAACAAACCCTCGCCCACATCAGCTGACAGAAGCAGATGTTTTTCGCCCTCTGACAGATAAAACAGCTCGGCTACCTTATCTATGGCCGCGGCCGATTGTTTTAAAAGAATTTGCATCGATGAATTCTGTACTATGGCTTTGCCCAAATCCACCGCCAGAAAATCTTCCACATCTTGGGTGATAGTGGTCAGCCCCAGATAATATTTACGTGCCCGCTTGGCAACTGAGTTTAAAAAATTGGCGCTATCGGCATATTTCATCAAATACCAAGCCTCATCCACAACCAAAATTCTTTTTTTGATATCGCGTCTGACCTTGGTCCAAATAAAATCAAGAAGGATTTGCATGGCAATCGGCCGCAATTCATCAGCCAGATCGCGGATGGAAAAGACCGTGAACGGATTTTTGATTTCTACATTTGACTGCTCATTGATAATGCCCACCAACGAACCCTTAATAAATTTTTCAATCCGGTCAGACAGTCCTTTGGCCACCGGCTCTTCCATACCCAAAAGTACTTTATACAAATCCTCCATCAGCGGCGGCTCCAGTTTTTGGGTAGCGGGGTCTTGGGTGATGCCTTTTTGTTTGTATGTTAAAACCAGGGCCCGGTCTAACACCGCATCTTCTTCGGGCGTGAGGTTGCCCATGATGACCTTAAACAACGCGTGCAGACCCAAAATTTTCAACCCCAGCTCGTTTTCACCGGTATCAGTCAGTTGTGATAGATCAAATGGATTTATTTTGGTGTTGGAGTTAAAGGAAAAAGTGATGAATTCACCACCCACCGCCCTGCACATTTCCTCATATTCATTTTCCGGATCAATGATGATGACCTCGGTCCCAAACATCAGGCTCCTTAATACCTCCAGCTTAACCAGGTAACTTTTGCCACCACCGCTTTTGCCAAAGACTACCACATTGGCATTTTCCAGAGTAAATCGGTCAAAGATTACCAGTGATTCATTGTGTTCATTAATACCGTACATGATGCCTTCATTGGCAGTTAATTCACTGGTGGTAAAAGGAAAAGTGGTGGCCAGCGAGGTGGTGTCCATGTTGCGGGTGATAAGCATCTGGTCTTTGCCCATGGGCAGAGTGGTTTTGAAACATTCCTCCATTTGCAGAGTAGCTTTTTTTACATTGATTAAAAGCGCCGCCAACGTGGATTCAACCTGTTTTGACACCTGATTGAGTTCATCCAGGGTGTTGGCGGGGATACTAATATAGAGCCCAAACTGGAAAAAACGTTCCGCGCCTTTGGCCAGTTGTTGCTGAAGTTCCAGGGCGTCTTCCAGAGCCACTTGCACCGAAGGTTCAATCACGCGACCGCGTTTGATATCAGATTGGATAGTCGCCTCCATCTCGCCCACTTTACGCCGCAAATTGTCCAATATCTCACGCGACTCTTGGGGATAAATATGCATTGCAATGTCCATAGAATGATCAAAGGAAATTAAAGGATTTAACCAGTTGGCGGTGACAAACCGGGGATAGCCGGCCACAAAGAAACTCCGGACATAAAATGAACCTATACGCAGATGGTCAAAGTCAACCTCAATAGCAGGTGGGGCAATGATGTCTTTGACAGTTACCAGGCCCCGGGCGAGAACTTGCGCTTGTGGTGGAACTGTTGATGCTTCAGAGACCCGCTTTTTCCCAAATGGTAATACTGGTAGAGTGAAATTTAATTTTACCATGGTTGTTTATTAACTAAAGGAACCGTAGCGCCGGCAACATCTACAACCTTATGGAGCGCCTCAGGATTGTAAACGTCTTGAAATAGGGCAACCAATTTTTGGTTATTGAGCACAGTGCCTTTAAGCCCCAAGCGGCCCAACTGGCGTAACAAGTGATCGCGTTTGGGGGTAAGTACGGTTTTGGCCCGCTCCAGTATTTGTTTTTTGGGTAGAGGCAGCCCCTTTTTTTGTCTAAAAACTCCGGCAATGTTGGCGATTCCCATCTCAATTATCGAGAAGGGCAGTACCAGATAAAATTTTTTATCCAACACATTACGCTCTTTGACGGTTGTTGCAACAAACTCCCGGTAAGATCTGATGCGTTCAGCCAATTTAGGATTGGTTTGTTTGGCCTCGGCCTCCTCCAGCTGTTTGAGGTATCCGGAGATATCTTTTTGAGTTGAGCGGATGTAAATTTGGATCGGAAAATTAAGAGAGTTTAAAAGTCCAGAATAAGCAAAGATAAGCGCCTCTTGTTCTTTTTCAGACAACAGGCCGAAGTTGACCGCCGTAGTTTCGATGATCATGACGCATGAACCGTCGCTAAGAAGCACCAGATCATTTGTAATATCCTCAATTTGTAAAAATTCCTGGGTGGTAGATTTGATTGGTGTGACAGGTTCCGGCATAGGCAGGAAAGGAAATCAAAATCCGAAAAATCTGGTTCTCGGCCGACTCATGGTCAACCCTGAGAGCAACCGACCAGAACAAACAGCCAAATTAATATCTGTTCTCCCCCTTTCAAAAGTAAACATTTATGTTTCAAGCACAATAAGAAATTTCAAAATTTTGTTTTTACATCCTAAATTTATTATATCGGATTATCACCAAACAATTCATGGATCAGGCGTTTTCGGGTCAAATCTTTTTGGCTGATGGCGGTAATCTCCAAAGGCGGCAAAACTTGATTATCCAAAGTCACCTCAATTCTATTAAATTCAAAAGCTTTTTTAGGATCTTCCACCTCGATAAAGTAGACGCCGTTTGCTAGTGGGGTAGAGGCAGCAAATTGACCCAGGCGATTGGTTTTGAGCGCGCGCACAGGGACGTCCTCTTTGTCTCTGACAGTAACTATCATATTGGGAATAAGGGAACCAGTGCTGTCTTTGATAATACCAGTGATAACATTTGCCTGGTTGGTGAGGCGAGGAATTCCCATTGTCATGGCCGCCCGGGGGGAGACCATTTTGACAGTGGTTTTTATGTCTTGGGGCGGCTGGACATATTGGGTGGGTTTTTCGGTGGGGAGAGTCCTCTTTTGAGCAATTTGTTTTCTGGTTTCTGCCAGTTCTTTGCTCAAGCGTTCTTTTTCAGCCACCAGATCCCGCAATACCTGTTGGAACTCAATAATGCGGTCTTTGCCGATAGCCCCTTTGGCTAGTTCTGCTTGAAGCGAGGCGAGACGGGCCCCCAGATCTTTGGTGGTTTGTTCATACTTGGCTTTGATTTGCGCCATTTTTTCTTTATCATCAACCGGTTGCGGAGAGACAGGTTTTTCCGTAAACACAATTTTTTCACCGCTAACCTTGTGCAGGGGGACATCAGGTGTGACTTTGGATTTTACCGGCGGGGCAGCGATGCTCCAATGGTCAACAGTTTTTTTTACCTGTTCTTTTTTGGGTGGTGGAGGAACCCCTTTGGATTTGATGACCTCATCCAATTTGGGTTTTGGCGGCGACATTTGTTTTTTTTCAGCAATTGGTTTTGGGGTGAAAGGGGTGGATGGCGTTTTAGGTAACACAACAGGAGGAGACTGAATTGGTGTAGCGGACAATGGCATGGTATGCAGCAGTATATCCGGGGGTAAATTTTGCTTTTTCCACACATATTGGGTTGGGGAGTAGATGCGCTTGAAAAAAGCCATCAGCCAGCGGTCAAGCGGTCGCTCCTCAATTGGTAAAAACGCCAATCCTACTCCCAATAGCACAAAAAAACCGCCGATAGGCCAACGCAGCAGTGATGGAATTAATACCAGCTTGGTGCAAATATAACCAACAATCACACCTCCTACCAAATAACCAAATTGTTTGAGCGTGATATCGCCAATCAATCGAAACTGAAAACCAGTGACATCTTGCGGTACTGGATGCTGTTCCATAATCTAACTTGGTTGGAGAAGAGCGGATAAGGATTTTTCCCTCTGCCCTCCCCCATCTCTATAATATAAATATTAAGTTTGGTGAGGTTGCCCTCTCTTCATTAGTGTCGTTGCGGCGGGAAGCAAGTTCCCGCTTGGGACGAAAAAGCCAGGTCTTACTATATAACAAATACACATAGATTGTAAAATCGCCAAAACTTTTACGCAACTAGTTACTTTCGTATCAAAGAGGTATTTTTGATATCGAATGAGTTTGAGGTAAAATATCTGTTACTCATGTTGTAAGAGCAGAATTTGGATTTATATTTTTAGGATTTAAAAAAATTCTTGGATCATAAAACTTTATTCTAAAATCAAAATGAGAATTGGGCTTTTGGGGGGCGTGTTTAACCCGCCCCATTTAGGTCACCTGCTTATGGCACAGCAGGCCCTAGATCTGGCTGGATTTCAAGAAATTTGGTTGTTGCCGGCATACCGACACACGTTTGTCAAACAGCTTGATAGTCTGACCGACCGCCTGCACATGACCAAGCTGCTGGCTGGTGACCGCATCAGACTTTCGACACTGGAAATTGACCAGAGACTGTCTGGTCAGACCATTGAATTGGTGCCGCTTTTGCAAAATGACTATCCCCAGCACCAGTTTACCTTTATTATCGGTTCGGATCAGCTGCCCACCTTCCACAAATGGGGAGAATATCAAAAACTCTTGCAGAAATTGCCCTTTTTGGTTATACCTCGGGCTGGCTTTCCAACCAAGCCGCTCTACAAAGGGATGAGGGTGTTAGAACACCCCTTGCTTATTAAAACCAATATTTCATCTTCAATTATCCGCCAACGTGTGCGTCAAGGGCTAACAATTGAGTATTTAGTGCCGGGAAAGGTAAAAGAGTATATTGAGAAGAAAGGACTGTATAAATAACTATTTAAATTTATCAGGAGGTTTCCCCCAACAGGCAGACCATTGACTTGATTTATAATAATTGAAGGTGGCAATTTGATTGAAAGTTGAAATTTATGCGAAGTTTAGATATACCCCAAACCGCAGACCAAATAATTAAATTTATTTCCCAAACCGTAGCCCAGGCTGGATTTAGGCAGGTAATTGTGGCTGTATCAGGTGGAGTGGATAGTGCCTGTGCAGTGAGTTTGGCAACCAGGGCGCTGGGAGCAGAAAATGTTTTCGCACTCCTGTTGCCGTATAAAAATATGCAAAATGAGGCCACGGCCAGAGCAAAAAGGTTGTTAAACCAATTGGAATTTCCACCCGCGAGAGTCAAGGAAATTAATGTCGGACCGATAGTAGACGCTGCCATCAGGAGGTTAGACTTAAAATTTCCAACTGAAGAAGGCAAAATAAGAGTCGGAAACATTATGGCGAGAACACGGATGATTGTGTTGTTTGATCAAGCTAAAAAGCACAATGCGCTGGTTTTGGGCACGGAAAACAAAAGCGAATATTTATTGGGATATTTCACAAGATTCGGCGATGAGGCTTCAGATCTGGAGCCACTTCGCCAATTGTATAAAACTGAAATATTTAAACTAGCGGAATTTCTAGAGGTTCCTAGGGAGATTATAAACCAGCCGCCCACTGCTGGGCTCTGGGCAGGTCAGACCGATGAAGGCGAATTTGGTTTTACCTACAAAGAAGCAGATGAAATTTTGTGGGGATTCTACGAGGCAAAACTTACAGAAACAGAAATGGTTGAGCAAGGGGTAAAATTGGAGACGCTTGAGCGCGTAAAGAACTGGGTTGAAAAAACTAACTTCAAGCACCACTTGCCGCAAATTGCACCAAAATCTATTATCAGTTAGGCAAAATATATTGGGGGTATGCCAATCACCATTTTTTCTAGCGTATTTTGCCAGAACAATCAGTCTGCCTGTTCATCACAAAAACAAGATGTCTATAAACTTTTTTACACAGTCATCTGTAATGATTTGCAAAAGGAGGCTGAAAAAGAGAAAAACCCAAGTTTATTAGACCCCATCAAGGGCATCCCCAACACCGCGCTTTACTTTATTGATAGCTGTGAGGCGGTGCCAACACCCCTAAAAGCTAGAAAAAAAGACACGCCCTCAAACTGCCTGAGTGAAGCAAAAAGCGCTAAAAATGATTTATAAGTCATCATTAAATTACTAAATTATTCCTTCTTTGCCGACGCCAATTACCCAGATTGACTTGTGCTTGCTTTTCTTCTCAAAGCTGGCTAAGCTAGTAATAGAGCACTGCCAAGCTGCCTTTTTCCTATACGAATTTGCCGAAATAAAATTTTTCAGCTAAAATGACTAAGTTATGACGCCCAAAGAAACAGCACCAAACAATAAACCAGAAAAGCCAGGAAAAAGAAAAACAGACGGCGAACCCACAGAGCAGAAGACTGATCAAACAAAGCGGTCCAAAAAACCAGATATAGCTGCTGAAGCTAAAAAACCACTACAAAGAAAATTCAGATCCGATCTGCAAGAACTGCAAAAACAAAAAGAGCAGTTTGTGGCCCGAGCCTTGGGTAATTTACCCATGTCAGATAAGGCATATGCCATAGTTAAAGAGGTTGCCAATAGTTATCCGCCAGAAACGCAAAAATCAGCTGGTGTTGGTCGGCAATTAGCCCAACATGTAGTAGAGACCATTAGGCTTGGTACGTCTCCGGAGGAGGCTGTCCAGTTAGTAATGCATCTGGCGGCTGCATACGGTTCTACCGCAGCAGAAAGAGCATATTTTATCCAGCTGATAACAAAGATACAGGAACAATATCAATTGACGAACGAGCAAATTATCAGATCCGTTCAAGCTTTAGGCGCCAGCACACAAATAAAAGAAACAGTGGTGCATCAACACGCTGAAGAATTTGCCAACGAAATTGCGGCACAAGTAAAGATGAAGAAGGCTGGGCTAACTGAGGCGTTTAAAGCAGGGAAACAGAGGGAAATAACAGATATATTAAACGAGGGGAATAAGCAATCACAGCAAGAGGAAAAAGCAAAAGCGAGGCATGAAACTGATTCAGAAGCAGATAATAAGGTTTATGTGGGTGAAGGAAAATCAGAGCCTGGAAAACAGTCACCCGCTGAGCCATTTGAGTCTGAGACAAAACAATCCACCGTAGTTATTTATGAGGCTAAAGCAGATAAAGACATCGAACAAAAAAAGGCGGCTGCAGAACCCCTAGGTGAAACAATTCAAATGCTGGTTTATTTTTTGCCTCAACAAGAAGAACACATATTGCAGCTCGAAAGAGCAATTAATCAGAAAAATTTGGAGGAACAAACACAACTTGCCTTGAGTATTGCACAGTTCATTGCCCAAAAATTGGTTGCAACTGATGACCCAGTAGAACGAGAAAAATGGATGAAAGCGGGTTTAGGTTTAGTTAGGTTGGTTTCAGCTGGTGAGACGAGAGATCAAATGAGTTCTGAAAAGAGGGGGTTACTAGGCAAATTGGCCAAGGAACTTGGATATTCAGGCATGACCCCGATAGTTAGTGACGCCATTGTATGGCCAAAGTCCGGCTTTTCTCCAGAAAATAAAGCTGCCGCGATTGAATACATATATTCCATGAAACGCAGATTAGCACATAGTCCTCTCGGTGAGGACCCGCAATTTTGGCTAAAGGAGATGAATTTCGTAGGGGGACCACAGTCGCCCTTTACGCCTGCCCAGCAAGAGAGTTTATTAGCACAATTTACCCAACAATATGAGAGGGCAATTGCTATGAAAATAGCACGGAGAGAACTGCAAATACCCTATCGAGATATAACAGAGGCCAGGCAGGATATTGAACAATTTAGACGGAGGCAGCTCGATTACGATCCCGAACTTAGGCTCAAAGAACTATTAAGGATTCAAGAAAGATTGTTGACAAGTGAAATTGACCCATCTAGCCAGGATTATATTGATTTAATTAAAGATATTTCCCAAGCGATTCAAATGGCCCGAAAGGAAGCAATGATCCAAAAAGAGTTTGGCCGGTCAGGGGTGTACACAAGTTTAAATCAAGTTGCTACAGCTGTTGGTCGATATGAAGAGCTGTGTGGGGATTTAAGTCCTGAGCTCCGCGCTCGAATACTCGATGAAATCAGAGATAAACTGGTATGGTCAAATGAAGCAGATATCCCACATAATTCCGAGTTATACAGGACATGGCTAAACAAAATCAAACAATTAGAGGCAGAGTTGCAGGAAGAATTGACAATGAGAGCCAACAGGCGGACAGGTTTGGATAAGGCAGGTTTGGATTATGTGCGGGCAAATCAAGAATGGATCGAACATAACCAAAACATTGATCGAGCATTAAATGCGAAAGATGCTACAGGAAAGTTGAGGATCAAAGATGAAACAACCCGAAAACACATAAGGGAGGGAAAGAAGACTTTTAATGTTTATGAGTTGGGAAAGCACATTGATGCAATCCAAAATCGTTTGCAAGGCAGACCATTACTACAGGATGAGAGACAAGCAGTAGAGGGGGCAATAGGCAAAATAATAGGGAAAACGAAGATGAGCAACAAGGATTTGCAAAAAGAATTAGGAAAATTAATTAAACGATTAAATAAATTGACTCCGGATGAACGAAAAATTATTGAAGACATGCTTCAACAATTGACCGGACAGAAAATATTTAAAAATGATGAAATAATCAAACACCTAGGCATTTTACAAAAAAGAGTAGTCAGTAAAATGCCAAAGATGCAAAAAGATGAAGTAAGTGCAATTAACGAAGTGCTTCAGGATCTAATCCGTCGGAAGGAATTATTTGCCCATGCTTTTGAGCCGTTTGTTGAGGCAGTAAAGGAATATAAGCGTTTAGCGGCAGAAATTAATGAAATATTAAATGAAAAAGATAAAAATAACATATTTATTTTGCAAAACCGAAAAGTGCGAGAAGCAATTAACATGGCATTGTCTGCCAGAACCAAAGCGGAACTGGAGAGATATATGGGTGAGTTGGATCAGTTAATACTGGCAGGTCTTCCAGTAGAAGAAAATAATCGTGCTAGAAGAGCAGTGGGCTATTTAACGCGACAACTAGAATTACTACAATTTATCCCCCAGGAAGGGCAGATGGCAGATTATCATATGCGCCAAGTCGGTCTTAAAGAGGAGGATATTTATGTGCTTGAGAAATTATTGAACACAGAACAACTAATAAACGAACTAAGGAATGATCCGGATAAATTTTTGGAATATTGGGATGGTTCATTGGAAGCGATAAACACAATATTCCGGGCAGCAGACCGGTTACGCCATTTGCCTTTTGATCAGTCTGTTACACCACTTGTTGAAGAACCGATGTTTAAACAATTGGCAAATATGATACTTCGGGCAAAAGACAACCTTAATGAATACATAAAATCAGGTCGGAGCAAGGATATCGTGGTATCAGTTAAATTTAAAGAAAATGGGAAATGGGTCATTAAACCAACCAAACTTTCTGAAGCTTTGGAAATTCTTGGTGCTAAAATCTATGCTGATCGGGAGGTTAGGGAATTTACACATAATGCCAGATATATTTTATATATTAGAGGTTCAGTTGAAGACATGGCCAAATTCTCCAGCAGAATTAAGACAAATACTTTAGAGGCTGCTTTTTTTGGAGAAGAAGATGAGGCGGTGTATGTAGCTGCCAGGTTTTATGAAAAACTGATGATGAAGCGGTTGTCCGATGATACTTGGGTAATCAACCCGGAATTTTTCCAGGAGAAAAACGGGCGAATCAAGCTCGATTTAGAAGTAGAAAAATTAATGCGGCAACATTTTGGGGATAAACTTCCTGATTGGAAGCTTGAAAGAGCGATGGCCATGGGAGGTGGAACTGCTACAGCAATAACTGGAGCATTGGTTTGTTGGCTGGCTACGGCAGATCCACCCAGGGCAAGTAGGTTTTTCCATGGATATTTCGGCGACTCATTATTGGGCAGCATTGAATATAACCGGCACCACGCTTTCCGTTGGTGGGTACAGGCGGCACTTAAATATAATTATGATGCCCAGGGAAAGTTTACGGGCATTGATGTTGATCCCACAAACCCTATAGCCACCCTCTTTTTTATCCAGATGCAAAAGTCCCCACTTTTTAAGGGGTGGTCTCCCCATAAACTGATGGAAAAATTTAAAGAACATGCGCTTGATATGAAAACCGGTTTGAACCAGCAAGATAGAGATAGGTATCTGCCGTTTATAGAAATTTCCAACTTTTTCAAAGTTGGTCCAGCGGTGTATAGAGAGGGATGGCGCTATTCAGGATTGCTCGAGCATCATTTTGTAATGGAAGATGGTGCACCGAAGTTTTTGGATAAAGACTTTTTTAATTGGGCAAAAGTTGATCTGGAAGAAACTTGGAAAAACATTGCTCGAGCTGGATCCGGGGCCTTAAATTGGTACATCAAAGCAATTAAGGGAGCACAATCAGAGGGAATGTTGCAGGGCAAAACAATTTTTGGATTACAACTTTCACACAACGAAAATTCTATAAAACAGGTGCACAAAGCCTTAATGAAAAGATTGTTGCTTGATATGCTGGGACGCAATCCACTAAGATTTATATATTTGGATCCGACAACCCAAGACTCTCAACAATTATTCGAGGATCAGGAATCACCAGAATCTTTGCGTAAAAAAGCCCTTACCAAACTACAGGCAATCCAAACAGCAAATCCCAATAGACTGATTAGAGCCAACATTGACACGGGAAGCGCTGATGTAGAAAGGTGGGAACTAGACTCGATGGTAATTACTGAGACATTGATGAGATATCATGTTTGGTCCTTGGAAGAACTTCAGAACAATTTTCCCGATGCGTTTCAGGAATTACGCAACCGTTTGGGAAAATTGACAGCAAAGGATAGAAATTGGGGCGGACAATTTCCGTCAAGTATGCCATACCGACTGGATGAAGCATGGGAGTATTGGAAGGCCATCCAGGATGTATTTATTGGCAGTGCTCAGTGGAATAATTGGGTGGCAAACAGAGACACGCAAGCAATTACTGATACAGGCTGGTTGACAACTTTTGCAGACCAAAAATTACCATATGGATTTGGTACCGAAGACATGGATCTGACGGAAGTGAATTGGAGTGGACCTGGTGGTTCTGTTGTAGCACGAAGCTGGAGCGACATGCATAGGATTGTGGAAAAAGCAGTGCTACCCATGTTTAATGTCGAGGCGATTCTGACTGAGGCAAATGCAACCCAAAGCTTTGAACCAATAATAAACTATATCAAACAAGCTGGTGAAGCCGAACTTTCTGTTCATGGTCCCTCAGGCAGGGATGAGGTGGTATATGGTTTAGCGCTTTTCTTTATCCGCTATTTTGATAAAGACTGGAGAGCACAACTGCCGTTTGGGATTGGAACTTTATGGAGTTTACGACAGATATTTAATCATAACGCGGCTATATCTCTATCCCGGCTAGATTCAAATATTATGGGTTGGGCGTGGGATGAGGGGACAACACGAGCTTTTATTGATCGAATAGTGCTTGAGTGTAAATTACCGGCAACAGAGGTTTCGAAGCTTGTTGCAGAGAAACAAGAATATAACGCCAATAGATTATATGATGAAGCTGGCGCCAGAAAAAAACAAGTGTTATGGGGTGGGGCTCGAGTTGCTTTGCCAACAGCATTTTTTTTATTTGCTTTGGCTATAGGCGTAACAGCTCTGATGGACTTAAAGGAGGAAAGAGAAGCAGGCTAACAAGTTTTATACTCCCTCTATTATTATGTGGTTAATCTCTACCCTTAAACTGCGTTACTTTTTTGATTTGATTCCATATACGAGCAGCAGGGCTTTGTGGGGACGATAAATAATAAGATGCGGATAGAGCCTGTTGAGTTATACCCCAAATTTGTCCAAATGGAGCAAGCACAGCTCCAGCAGGTGCAGTGATTGCCGGTTTGGCTTTCAAGGTCTCTTTGACACCATTGACAATACCAGGAATGGTTAGAATCATTCCTAGGCCGATAAGTCCAGACACGCCTCTTTCTGCCGAGCCAACCAGTCCCGGCGCTGCCCACATGTTGGGATTGTTGGCTGCCACGTGGGTGAGTATCGTACCGATAAGAAGCAACGAACTGGTTAAAGGAAAAACAATCAAATTTGCCAGCAAGTTTTTGAACCAAGAGCCAAATGTATTGGTATTCGGAATTGCGCCCAACATCAATTGCAACGGCCCAAATAATATTGAAATTATGATGTTTATATAAGCATTTAAAAGCATAACGAGAATTCTGACGGCAGCAAACGTCAGGGCTACTGCAACAATTAACCAAACTAGTATAGGTGCTGCTGCCGCCCCAAGAATACCTCCAATAGGGATACCAAGAGGGACAAAAAGAATTAGTGGACCCCCAACAATTCCCCCAATAACAGCCCCAATCAAACCGGTTACAAACCTTAAGGTAAAACCACCAATCATAGCTACAATATCATTTACGGAATTCATTCCGGCAGAAAAAACTGAGCTGATTAATGCCCACGCAGACCCACCTGCATATGCAGCCATGGCTTCCTGAAAGCGAGGAAAAGGAGCGATTTCGGAACTTCTAACCACGCTGATGAATAAAAATAAAGACAAATACATCACATCTATCATCAGACCAGCAATTGCGTAGGAAAAGGTGATCAGAAATAAAGTAACCAGAACCCGCGGGATCGCATTTTGGACCGAAATGACGGTGCGTGGGTCTATTTTCATACGCAACATGACCATAAATCCAATTATCACCATTACTATAATGATTAATCCGTAAGCAATATTTCTAAAAGCCTGCCAGAGAGGTAAAAGGGGCTTTAATCCACCAAAACCTATGCCTTGATTTTGAGCATAGGCTGGTTGGACAAGACCCATTTTTTGACCATAATAAGCGATAAATTGGGCTGTGTCAGCTGGTTTATTAATATACAAATAAGCTATGGCATTGCTTACTCGACCAACGACACTATTGTTAAAATAAGTTTGGGCGCCTTCAACATTTTCGGCGGTGCAACCCTGGCCGATCATTTGGCAAACCAATGTAGCTTGTCTGGCAGTTTCTACATCCGCCACATGAGTTATAGAAGACACTTCACCTCTATTTTTAAAATCATCAAAAGCCTGACCTGTATCAGTTGGATCATTAAATGGCGGTACGGCGCGGACAATGGTAGGAGAGACCAATGCCGCAGCCAAAACCACTAGAAAAATCAGCAGTAATTTTTTCATGTAAATCTATTATGGGGGATAAGAAAAACAATTGTCAACTACTGTTAATCTTCAGCCGTCAGTTGTCACGCGCCATAAATAAATATTTAAATCGATTTTCAGACTGCGAACCTCAAGTTGCCTACTTTTTAAAGTTGGGGGATAGTGAAGATGGTAAGATCCAGACCAGTGAAATTAGACAACAAAAGTAAAATCAGATATGCTCCTATTATCAGAATCAGGCCCAAAATCGCTGCAGTCAGTGTACCGCGGGCAGATTCGAGGGTTTTGGGATTGCCGCCGGAAAAAAGATATTTGATGCCGCCGACAATCAACATAATGAAGAAGAGAATGCCAGCCAAAGCAGTAATAATAGTGATTATTCTTTCAAAATAAAATTCTAAATCTGTAATTTTTGCTACGTCAGAAGTGTCCACATTTTTATTATTCGGAAATAAAGTAAATTTTGCAAGTTGATAAAAAAACAGCCCGCTGGTGGCGCGGCTGTTTTTACTTGTACGCCGAATTTCTAAAATTTAACCGCCCGGATTTTCAATTGTCGGAATGGTGAGTCCTCCTTGAAGCAGCCTGATGCCGGTAAATTCACCAAGCAAAAGCATCAGCGCCCAGGCAGCAGCAACGATAATCAATCCGACAATAGCAGCCGTGATTTTGTTTCTAGCTGCTTCCATGCCGGCTTTGTCACCGCCGGAAGTAATCCACTGCAACCCACCCAAGATCAAGAAGAGAAACGCAGCAATAGCAGCTACCACTAAAAGAATACCCACCACAGCCGAAATGACGTTGCCTATGGTGATTCCCTGCGGTACATTGGCTGGAGGAGGTACATCAATGGTTGTTTGAGCCACAGCCATAGAAGCCAGACTGAAAAAAATTGCTGCGGTTGATGCATTTAAAAAAAATTGTTTCATGATTTATTTCCTCCTCATAAATATTATTGAAGATTTATTTGTTGCTTGTCAATAGCCAGAGATTATATCATCAGTGTGTCCTTGACGCAACCTGTAATCAATACCTAGTAGGGTATAGGTGGAAATAAACCACCACCACTACCTGTTCCTAAACCCGTTTCTCCACCACTGACAAATGTGGGTACAGTAAATTTGGGAAACCCAAAGCCCAAGAAAGTGCCAATAAGCAGCATAATCGCCCAAATCGCTGCCATGACGACCAAACCTATAATTGCTGAAGTAATGCGCTCTTGAGCCTGTTGAAGCTTATTTTTATCACCCCCAGCCGTAATCCAAGCTACAGCACCAAAGATTATATGAAATAGCGCCAGTACAAAACCAACAATCAGCAGAATTCCCACAATCGCAGATATCATCCGGCCGACAATTGGCTCACCAGCCCCACTTCCTACAGAACTGGGTAGGACTGGATTGATAATTTGCCAAATAGTTAGAAAAGTCAACATGTTTTTATAATACCAAAGCATCTATCAAACTCGCCGGATTCAGAAAATTAAGACCAGTAACCACCTGGATGATGCTCATAATGGCATAAGTTGCCACCACAATAATCAGACCAATCAAGGAGTGCGACAGCCGATTTTGAGCATCAGTTAGTCTCTGTTTATCACCAGATGATGTCAGCCAGCCAAAAGCACCGATAAAAAACTGGAACATGAAGTAGATTCCGGCAATCAGTGTAATAAAACCAATGATGGTGGATATAATTTTGACTACCGCCTCAATCGGATTGGCGCCCAATTGATCGGAACTAAAAGGCCCAAAACCCCCACCTTCACCAATATTGCCGATTGATGTTCCGACTTGTGCTAATAATTTATTTGACATACTTTATGGGTAAATTTTTCAAAACATTTTCGCTACTTATCCCGGTCCGTAAATTTTGGGACTTAAAATAGCTCCCGCATCGCCAAATAAAATTTGCCCAATAAGCGCCGCCAAAGCAATTGAACCGATAATGATGACCAACCCTAAAAGTGATTGCCAGATAGAATTCCAGGCAGAAGTAATTTTCTTCACATCACCGCCGGCAGATATAAAGCCCAAACCCGCGATGATAATTCTAATGAACGCATAAATTCCAGCGCCGACAAATACCAGACGCAAAATATTATTTAATAAAATAATCAGACCGCCTCCAGGAGCAGAAGAACTAGTGGGAATGGGGTTGACGACATTGCCCAAACCACCAGTTTCACCACCCAGACAAGCAACAGCGCATTCCGCAGGAGTATTATAAGTTTTTGGATCATTGTCATAAGCATTTAAACAATCAGAGCAGGCATCTGCCAAAACAGGCTTGGCAGGAATTCCCACAAAAAACATCAAACTTAAAATCAAGATCAAAAATTTTTTTATAAGCATATTTTTTTGAAACTTAGGGATTTAAAATAGGATATCCCAAGATTGTCTCAAGGATCTGGACGATAAAATAAGCTCCAAAAATAATAATAAGGCCTACTACAGCTGCTGTAAAGGCCGCGCTACCTTTGGCCGCTCGCTCACCTTCCATTTTACCGGCACCCACTATGATATTAAAACCGGCAACAATTATAGTCACCAAAGCGATAATACCGGCAATGGTTAGCAAGTTTTTGACAATGATATTGATTAGGTCTCCCACAGTAGGAAATAACTTAGCTGGACCATATTCTTGGCCAATGTCTACCACTGCATGAACCCGGTTGATAAACAAATCCCACATGTAAACAAATTGTAGAAAATGTAAATGGAAAACGCAATCATCTGTTGGTCTTTGACCGCCACTTGTCAGACAACTGATAAAAAAGCAAATAATATTGCTATAATACCCTCATGGTGCCTCATGAGTTTCAGGTAGCAATCAATACTTCTTTAAAAAGGTTTTTTAGCCAGAAACAACAAAAATTGAGTAGTTATGATCAACGGTTGGGGCAATTGGTGGCACAGATAGCTGATGTGACACTGCGGGGTGGTGACAGGATGCGGCCGTATTTTTGTTGGTTGGGATTTCGGGCTAGTGGAGGAACCCGATTTAAACAAGTCTTATATGCCTGTTTAGCTTTGGAAATGATTCAAAGCTACGCCATCATCCATGATGACATCATGGATCAGGCTGAAAAACGGCGGGGTGGTTTGACAATTCACGCATATTTCACGCAAAATTACCGCAGAAAGCGATTGGCTGACTCATTGGCGATTCTTGCAGGCAATTTATGCAATTTGTGGGCCCATGAATTATTTAGAAAAAATAGGCCGTCAAAACAGGCCACAGACCTTTTTCTTACTTTGCAGGAAGAGGTGCTTGCGGGCCAGACATTGGATATTTGGGGATTGAAATTTGCTAAACCAGCCGATGTATTGCATATGTATCAATTAAAAAGCGCATCCTACACAGTAGAAAAACCCTTATTGATCGGTACGGTTTTAGGCCATCCCCATTTGGATCAAGGCAGTGCTTTTTATCAAGCTCTAGCAAATTACGGCCAGAAATTGGGGTTGGCCTTTCAGTTGCGCGACGACGAGCTGGGTGTGTTTGGCGCCCAACAGATTACCGGTAAATCTGCTAACAATGATTTAATTGATACGAAGTGGACATATTTGGTAGCTTTGACGTATGCTAAATTGGAAAGTGCTGACAAATCAAAATTTGAGCAGTTATTTGCTAAAGACAGGTTGACTGTTGCAGATGCAGACTGGGTTAAATCACTAATGCTAAAGTCAGGAGTCAGAGAAAAACAACAACAGCTGATGCAGCGATTGGTAAGACAAGGAAAAAAAGATATCAAGGAGTTGGATGAAAGAGTCAGGAAGGATCTGGTTGAGATAGCGGAATTTGCGATTGCAAGAGAGTTTTGATATAACTTACCCTGCTCCAATCATAAAAAGGGCGAGGGAATCCCAAAATGAGTTTTTTTCTCAAAGCATGATTATCTTTGTGAGATTCGACTAAATGACATATGACTGAAGAATTATTACGGCAAAAGCTGCTGGCTCAAGATAAAAATGCAGCCCGCGAATTTTATAAAACCTATACCCCGCGACTCCTAAACTATATCCGGCAAAAAGTGGACAATGAAGAAGATGTGGAAGAAATCGCCCAAGACACGCTGTTTGCCTTTTTGGAATCTCTGCGCGATTTTGCCGGCCGCTGCAAGCTCAATACATATTTATGCTCAATCGCCAACAATAAAATCGCCGATTTTTACAGAAAGAAAAAACTAAAAAAAATTTTTTTTTCGCAAATGCCACCCAGTTGGGAATCGCTTCTTACTACAGCTGCGGGTCCGGAGTCGATTCTGGATGAAAAACTGCTACAGCAAAGAATCTCCCAGGTATTTAGAAAAATTTCCCCCAAATATGCTCAAATCATCAAATTGAAGTATATCGAAGGCAGAAGCGTGATGGAAATTGCGGAAAAATTGTCCTGCTCTTTCAAATCAGCCGAGTCTATACTGTTTCGGGCGCGCAAAGCTTTTGTGGAAATATATACAACTAGTTGATTGGGACAAGATCCACACCCAGTGTTATTATCCAGCCTGTCTGGGAAGGGTCTTGGCAAAATCAACCGCGGATAATAAAGATTTCACCCTACTTTTTTGAGGTTGGATACTAAATATTACCAAGAGTATCAATATTTTTATGAACAATCAACTTCTTTACCAAAAATTTATCAATAGATGGCAGGAGGTGACTGAACTGCCACCGCAAAAAGCCGGCGTGTTTACGCCATATTTTAAAAAAGTGGCGCCGTATTTTAAAAGCGATCCCTGGAGGATCATTATTCCTTTGTCACTGCTTTTTATCCTCGGCGTATTTTGGCTGATTGAACTGACTACGCCTCAAGTTGTGTCGGTACTGCAAACAGGTTTTTAAAATTTATGTCTTATCTCAAATTTTTGCTTCTGCTTTTTACTTCTTTTATGGTTAATGTTTGGGGAATATTGCGTCAGCCCTACATTACTTATCGACGGATCATCAAGCAGGATCCGTATCAGTTGGTGATCATTTTTATACTTATCGGAGGATATTTTTTCGGTATTTCACCCATAAAAACACATACGCTTCACCCCTTTTTGCTGTCCCTCAACACAGCCCGTCTTTTTACTGGAGCGCTTTCAATTTATATTTTTATCTGTCTCTGGTTGTATTTTTTAGGTAAAGCAATCGGTCGGGAGCCAAAACTGGGTGAAATCATGCTGGGTTGGGGCTATACACTGATTCCGACCCTGATCTGGTTTTTGGTCACCTCAATTTTTTATGTATTATTGCCGCCTCCCCGCAGCACTTCATTTTGGGGCACTAGTTTTAGTGTCTTGTTTTTGGTCTTTTCCCTGTCGCTTTTGGTTTGGAAAGGTCTATTGTATTATTTGACTTTGCGTTTTAGTCTCAAGGCCACTTTAAACGAAATGTTTTTAATTTCAGTAGTTTTTTTTCCAACTATTGGGTTGATCAGTTATTTGGTTTTTTATTTGGGGATCTTTAAAGTCCCATTCATATGAAAAACAAAAAACAAAAGGCAAAAAGCCAAATTGCCAGGTTGAACTTAAGAAATTTTCCAACTGTAAGGGACAGACGGAAAGAATTAGAAAATTTATTAGGAATAGACTTGGAAAATATTGGCCATTTCTCACTCGATGAAAAAGTGGCAGCAAACAGAAACTGCGAAAACATGATTGGCGTAGCCCAAATTCCTCTGGGAATAGCCGGACCCCTGTTGGTGCAAAACACAAAGTACGAAGCCCATCATTTCTATATACCTTTAGCAACGACTGAGGGGGCGTTGGTGGCCTCAGTGAACCGAGGATGTAAAGCCATTACTGAAAGCGGTGGAGCATTGGTCAACAGTCGCCATATCGGGACCTCGCGCGGGCCGGTATTTTATACTGGCGGAATTACCCAAAATCAAAAGCTAACCGAGTGGTTAAGCAAAAGTGAAAAGCAGTTGGCAAAAGTGAGTGAAAGCACCTCCAGTCATCTGCGCTATGAGAAATACAAAATCACCACCCTCGGTAAATATGCATATGTGCGTTTTTACTTTGATACCCAGGATGCGTTGGGGATGAATATGGTGACAGTGGCCACCCAAAAACTGGTTGAATTTATTGAAAAACAAACCCAGGTTCGTTGTATATCTGTAGCAGGAAATTTTGACTCTGATAAAAAAGCCGCAGCCTTAAACTTCATTGATCAACGCGGAATCAAGGTTTGGGCAGAAGTAACTATACCGGAACGAATTATCAAGAGGGTGCTCAAAACTACAGCCGCAAAAATTTATGAGGTCTGGCTGGCCAAAAATATATTGGGATCGCTCATGAGCGGGACTATGAGTGCCAATGCTCAAGCTGGTAACATTGTGGCAGCTTTGTTTCTGGCGACCGGACAGGACCCAGGGCACATCACTGAAGGAAGTCTGGCCGTAACCACGACTGAAATAGTCGGCAAAAACTTATATTTCAGTGTATATTTGCCGGATGTGATGGTGGGAACTGTGGGTGGTGGAACCGGATTGGGGACGCAAAAGGAGGCGCTTCGGATTTTGGGACTGTTGGGTGGAGATAAGGGAGAGAATAAACAGAAGCTGGCAGAGGTTGTGGGAGCGGCTGTTTTGGCAGGAGAGATTTCACTTCTGGCCTCGTTGGCTGAAGGGAGTTTGGCCAGAGCACACCAGATTCTTGCTAGAGGCAAGAAGGAAGCAAAAATATAAATGCTAGATCTAAGAATAAATCGAAAAATCTTCGTGTAAAATTGTTAAGTCCAGATTCACAAATCTTAAATAAAATTATGGTTGGTATTACAGCATACGCTACATATATCCCAAAATATCGCATTAAGATTGGTGAGATTGCTCAAGTATGGGGAAAAGAAGGAGTGGAGGTGGTCAAATCTTTGGGAGTGGAAGAAAAATCAGTACCCGCTCAAGACGAGGATGCAGTGACTTTGGCAGTGGCAGCAGCTCAAAAAATAATCACCAATGGAAAAATTAAAGCAGAAGATATAGAGGTATTATTGGTAGGTTCCGAGTCGCATCCATATGCGGTCAATCCCACCTCTACCACCGTGGGTGAGTTTTTGGGTGCCGGGAATAATTATCTGTCAGTGGATCTACAGTTTGCCTGCAAAGCTGCCACAGCCGGAATTCAGTTAGTAGCTGGATTGGTAGCATCAGGAAAAATCAAAGCGGGGTTGATTATCGGCACTGATACAGCTCAAAGCAAGCCGCATGATATTTTGGAATATACCTCGGCGGCTGCAGCTGCGGCATTTGTGATTGGCAAGGCCAAAGTATTGGTCAAATTGATCGAACATACTTCATTTTCTTCAGATACACCAGATTTTTGGCGCCGAGACGGTATCCGATATCCGTCTCACGCGGGCCGTTTTACTGGTAAGCCGGCTTATTACACACATGTTCTGGGTGCGGCTCAAGCCTTGTTTACTAAAAGCAAAACAAAACCCTCTGATTTTGACTATTGTGTTTTCCATATGCCCAATGGAAAATTTCCTCAAGATATTGCTAAAAAATTAGGTTTTTCCCAAGATCAACTTTTACCCTCATTGATAGTGACACATATAGGCAATCCCTATTCTGCTTCGAGTCTGATTGGTCTGGCGGCAGTATTGGACATAGCAAAGCCAGGCGAGAAAATTTTTATGGTGTCGTATGGGTCAGGCGCCGGAAGTGACGGGTTTGTGTGGGAAGTAACGGATGAGATTCAAGATTTAAGATCTCGGATTCCCAAGTCCACAGTCAGAAGCCAATTGGAACACACAAGTTATATCGACTATCCGCAGTATTTGAAACAGACACACAAAATATAAGAGAGTCAAGAATACGGATGGAAGACTTAAGAAATATATTCAAAAATTCCTAAATCCTGAATCATAAATCACGTTATGCGAGTTGGTATACTTGGTGTTGCCACCAGTAAATTTGGCGAACTGTGGGATGTTTCACCGCGCCGTTTGGTCCGGGAGGTGGTAACCGAGGCACTGGTTAAATCTAATTTAAAACTGAAAGACATCGAAGCTCTTTATGTAGGGAATATGCTCTCTGGAATTTTGGGCGGCCAGGAAAATTTGGGGGCTTTGTTTGCTTCGGAACTAGGTCTGACTTGCCCGGCTTCTAAAGTCGAAGGGGCGTGCGCTTCTGGTGGCCTGGCCTTTTACAATGCCGCCTTGGCAGTGCGATCCGGGATATTTAAAAAAGTTCTGGTGGTGGGAGTGGAAAAAATGACTGACCACAAACCTGAGGCGGTGGCCACAGGGCTGATGGGAGCAGGCAGCGATGAAGAGCGGCAAGCCGGAGCCACTTTTCCCGGATTGTATGCGCTTATGGCCCAAGCACATATGCAGAAATACGGCACCACCGAAGAACAACTGGCAGCGGTAGCGGTAAAAAATCATTATCATGCATCTTTAAACGGCAAAGCGCATTTTACAAATCCAGTGACTTTGGAGCAGGTTATGGCTAGCACCAAAATTGCCGACCCTTTAAAACTTCTGGATTGTTCGCCGATTTCTGATGGAGCTGCGGCTGTGGTGCTGGGAAACGAAGAGGTAGTTAAGCATAACAGCAAAAACTGGGTTTGGCTCAAAGGTAGCGGTGTGGCCTCTGATAGTTTAGGTTTGTCAGAAAGAAGTACTTTGGTGAGTTTACCGGCAGCCATTAAAGCAAGCCAAACTGCCTATAAGCAAGCAGGGATAAGACCGCAAGACGTGGATGTGGCAGAAGTGCATGATTGTTTTACTATTGCCGAGATTATAGCCATGGAGGATTTGGGATATTACCCAGCGGGTAAAGCCGCTCAAGCGATTGTCAAAGGTGAAACCACCTTAGGTCAAGGCAGATTAACGGTCAATACTTCAGGCGGACTTAAAGCTTCTGGTCACCCGGTAGGAGCTACAGGCATAAAACAAATTGTGGAAATTGTCGAGCAGTTGCGGGGAGAAGCTGGGAAAAAGCAAATCGACAAAGCTAAAATCGGGCTGACCCATAATGTAGGAGGGTCGGGAGCGGTAGCGGTAGTAAATATTTTTGGACTATAAGTCCAAAAAAAGACTCAAGAATATAGACGCAAGATTTAAGAATCATATTCAATATTCTTAAATCTAAATCATAGATCAAAAAATGCTCAGTCCAGTAAAAATTTGGCGAAATCAGAAAAATATTAGCCCTCTTTTAGGCAGGGTTGGAGAAATTGTGTCATTTACGATGATCCGGGTGCCGCCACAAGGGTTTGAGAACCAAGCGCCCTATCCGGTAGTTTTGGTGAAAATAGATCAACAGGTGCACGTAGGACAATTGGTCGATCACCAAGGACAAATTAAAATCGGCCAAAAAGTCGAAGCGGTGCTGCGACGGGTGCGCCAACCTGATGCGGAGGGTGTGATACTATACGGGATAAAATTTAAGGTTATTTAGCGTAAAGTGTTCAGCGTCAAGCCTTGAGAAAAATTTTCCTCATTTTGCTTTTATGTTCGAGCCTTTACACTTATTCTATGCGTAAAGTGATTGTGTCTGCCCCAGGCAAGTTGCATCTTTCTGGTGAACATGCTGTGGTTTACGGCAAACCAGCGTTGATTGCAACTGTGGGACAGAGAATGCAAGTAATATTGCAAGCTCAAAGCTCAAAGCTCAAAGCTCAAAGTGAAATTTCGAAAATTAGGAAAAGAGATAAATATATTGATGAAATTGTCAGGATGGTTGAGCATAGGTTTAATACACGGATTGCAGGCTTTAATTTGGAAATAGAATCGGATATTCCTAAAGGAGCGGGTATGGGATCATCAGCGGCTTTGGCTGTAAGTTTGGTTGGTGCCTTAATCACTTGGTTAAATAAGCCTTGGGATTTGGGGGTAATCAACGAATTAGCTTATGAGGCAGAAAAATTTAAACACGGCAATCCTTCAGGTAGTGATCCGACGATTTCAACTTACGGTGGACTTTTGTGGTACAGAAAAGAACTGCCATTTTTGAAAAGTTTTCTGGTGTTGTCATTTAAAATCCCCAAAATTTTTGCGTCATTTGTTTTGGTGGACACGGGCCGCAAAGAAAGTACCGGAGAACTAGTCTCATTTGTGGGTGATTTTGTAAAACAAAAACCGGTGCTGGTCAAACAAATATTAAATGAAATTGAAGAGCAGAGTAGAGGCATGACGCAAGCGATTCATGATGAAGATGAGGAGAAAATGAGAAATTCAATTAAGGAAAACGAAAGGTTATTGGAAAAACTGGGAGTTGTGTCAGACAAGGTTAAGAAATTTATTAGAGAAATTGAAGAATTGGGAGGAGCGGCCAAAATCTCCGGAGCTGGAGGCAGAAAAAGCGGCTCCGGAATTGTAATTTGCAGTCATGATAAGCCGCAGGTGATAGAACAATTGGCGCAGAAATACGGTTATCCTTGTGTTCAGACGGAATTGGGAGGGAAAGGAGTCAGAATCGAGAGCATTTTGATTTAAGAAACTTAAAGTTACTTAAGCAACTTATGAAAAAAATTCCAAAGCACATCGCTATCATTATGGACGGTAATCGGAGATGGGCGAGGGAGCATGGATTGCCGATCTTGGCCGGACATCAGAAGGTAGCTGATAAAATGCTGGAACCTTTGGTAGAGCACGCTGCCAAAAGAGGTATCAAATATGTCACATTTTGGGCATTTTCCACAGAAAACTGGCGTCGAGACAAAGCAGAAATTGAGGGAATTTTAAATCTATTCAGGCAGGTGGTTAAAAAGCAATGGCAAAGACTGCATGAAAAGGGCGTGCGAGTAAAAGTAATTGGTGATATTTCCAAATTTCCCACGGATTTGCAAGAAGCACTACAAGAGGTAGTTGAACAAACTAAAAATAACCAGACCATCACAGCCACTTTTGCATTAAATTATGGGGGACGGGATGAAATTGTGAGGGCAGTGAATAACTTACTTAAGTCACCTAAGTTACTTAAGGGACTTAGTTTAAATGAAAAAGAGTTCTCGGAGCTTCTAGACACAAACGGAATTCCGGATCCGGATTTGATTGTACGCACAGGTGGGGAACAAAGACTGAGCGGATTTTTACTGTGGCAGAGTGAATATAGCGAGCTGTATTTTGCACCCTGGCAAATGCCGGAGTTTACGTCGGAAAAGCTCGATATAGTAATTGAGGAATTTCAAAACCGGCAAAGAAGATACGGCCGTTAAAACCCGGCATTGAGGTTGAAAATATAGTTGACTGCCTGGGTAAGCCAGTAAGCGACAAAAATCAACACAAAACCGATTATAGCCGCGGTGAGTGAGCCTTTGGCCGACTCAAGCTTTTTCGGATCTCCGGCACTAGTCAGATATTTAAATCCGGCAAAAATGAGAAACAAAAACAAGGCAAAGCCGGTGATACCGTAAAGCAGCGGAAGGGCTGCTGACACAATCGCCCCCAAACTATCAAATCCTGAAAGTTTATCACTACCCATACCTTCAATCAAAGCATCCAGATCGACCAATGGAAGATTGACATCCCCATTATCCCCATATTCATCATCGGGAGGAGGTAAATTTACCGGGGTACTGCGACAAGATCCCAGCTGACAGTATTGAGCGTTAGAACAGCAAGCTTTACCCGGTTGGGGGCAAGGATCACCTTCCGGAATACAAGTCATCTCGATTGGATCAACACACTGACATAAAGGAGACCCGATGTCGGTTTTGATACATGGAGGTTGACACCCCCCCTCAATATCAATCTCTGTACATCGGGCGATAGTATTACACGGAGTTAGTGCCCAGATATTACTAGTATTAATTCTAAATAAAATATGACTCGTAATTAAAGGGAATAATATGAAAAGTATTTTTTTTACCATTACTAATTTATGTAAAATTTGATTTATTCCTGTTCTAATTACTTTGATAACCCTGGAATTTTTAGGATATCAACGCCAATAATTTTTAAGATAATTATTGAAAAAACTATAAGTAAAAGTCCGGCAATAGCCGAAGTGATAATTTCTTTGCCACTGGTGAGCCGTTCCGGATTACCGGCTGAAGTTAAAACATTAAATCCGCCCAGCACGATCATGATAAATGCAATTCCGCCCCCGATACTGATAGCCAATGTCAAAAGCTGTCTGACAAAATCCTGGATGTTGGTTGAAATACACCCAAACGGTGTCCAAATTCCAGATTTATTCATTACACAATCTTCGCATTGTCCCCTTTCCTCCTCGCTTGCAAATTTACAAATCTTTTTTGCTTGTAGTTCAGCAGGTGTGTCTTGGTCGGTTTTAGGATTTGTATGGCAGGTAGGCAATTGGAATCTTTCCGCCCAACAATAAGGAGCAGTTGGTACACAATCCGAATCAAATAAGCAATTGCCACCTTCCGGCACCGTTCCATTATCAGCAGGATCGTCCAAAAGACACGCACAGACACCGGGATAAGGTGCCCCTCTACCCGAAGCACCCCCACCTTTTACAACAACTTTTTGACACGGACTCAAACACGTATCTATAAAATCACATCGCATATTGCCAGTCTCACAAATAAGTTTGTTATCTGTACAGTTAAAGGTTGTATCTGTTGGGCAATTTGAGCCGGCAAAATCTTCACAGGTATTCCCATCAGGGAATGCTGCACTGAAATCCCCTGTACAGGTTTTGTCGGTAGTTTTGCAATAAGCTACTCCGAATTTGGATTGAGGAGGAGTAATTTTTACACACTTAAATGTGCCCTGCGCCAGTGTTTCGGTATTAACAACCCCCAAAATCGTAAATAAAAACAACAATATTACCAAAGAATTTAATAGTTTCCGCATAATTAATATTTATTTCAGTCTAACAAAGGCAGGGGATTATTTGCAATCGTTGAATACGATTGCAAATAGAGGCTTAGAAGTTTAGCAGCTTAGTAAGTTTAGTAATATCTTTCTAAGCTGCTCATACCTATGCTGCTAAGCAACAATTTGGAAAACCCATGTTATACTGGAATTTACAATGCCTAGGAAGATCCTAACTTTGATAGTTATCCTGACAGGACTTGCCATTATACCACTGATTGCTTGGCCTCCGATTCGGAGTCCGTTGGCGGCCGAGTGTGAGACCAATTGCGGCAGTGTTGAGGAATGCTCACAAAAAATCTCCGTTTGCCAGCAAATCTGGAATGATGTCCAAAAAGCCAAGGCACCACATGAGGCATCACTTAAGAAAATGGAGTCGGATATTGCAGCTTTTCAACTCCGGATTGTGCAAATTGGCCATGAAGTTGCAGTCAAAGAAAAAGAAATCGGCGAAAGTGAGGCCAAGCTGGGTGAACAGGAAGCACTGCTGGCAGCCCGCGTCCGAAGCGCATATATTCGCAGTTTTTGGGCGCATCCGATTTTGTTATTATTTATGAATTCGAGCGATTTTGGCTTAAATCTGCGGACTTTGGCATATCAGCAGGCAGTCTCAAGTGAAGACCGCAGGATCATTGTGGATATCGTGTCTTTTGTCAAAGATTTGGAAGAGAAAAAGCAAAATATGGAACAAGAAAAAATCGGCCTGGCTGAATTAAAAGATAAACTGGCGGTGCAGGCTGCGGCCACCAAAAAGTTGGTGGATGAAGCATCTGCATACCAGTCAAAGTTATCCAGTTCCATTGCCACACTTTCTGCCAAGCAGCAGCAGTTTTTGGCAGAAAAATTGGCCGGTTTGGGACTGCCCACATCTTTGGGAGCCGGACCATTGTACTGTACTGATGACCGCAATATTGATCCCGGGTTTTCACCTGCGTTTGCTTTTTACACTTTTGGTATTCCCCACCGTGTGGGGATGAACCAGTACGGAGCATATGGTCGGGCCAAAGCAAATCAAAATTACCAGGAGATATTGCGAGCTTATTTTGACGGGATTAGTTTTGAAGGGGGTAAAGAAAATATTACCATTTCGGTTGCCGGACATGGGTCAATGCCTTTGGATGAATATTTACTCGGGATTTATGAAATGCCAGAAAGCTGGCCGCTGGAAGCTTTGAAAGCCCAGGCAGTGGCAGCTAGGTCATATGCCTTGGCTTATACCGGAAATGGCTCTAGGGAAATCTGCATTACACAAGCCTGCCAGGTTTGGAAGCCAGAGAAAAAGGCTGGCGCATGGAAAACTGCTGTGGAACAGACTCGGGGGGAGGTGATGACACATTCAGGGCAAGTAATCACTGCCTGGTATTCCTCAACCGACGGCGGCTATACTTACCGCTCGTCCGATGTGGGTTGGTCAGATAGGCCATGGACTAAACGACTGCGGGATACCAGTGGTGACGTGGCTAGTTTTTCAGAGCTGTTAGATAGGGGGTATGACAAAGATTCACCTTGTTTTTATGCAGCTCAAGGTTGGCGTAGCCAATACGGCAAGTCTGCTTGGTTAAAAAGCTCTGAGGTTGCTGATATAGTCAACGTGATTCTTTTGGCGCGCAAAGACAGCTCAACCAAGGTGCATTTATATCAAACAGATAAACCCAATCCAGAAGGGCAAGAAACCTGGGATGAGAATAGGGTGCGTCAGGAACTGGGGAGTGGGGCTTTTACCAGTGTTTCGTCGATCAGTATATCTGAAGTTGACTGGGGTATGGGCCGCACCACCCAGGTAACAGTTAGTGGTGACGGTGGTACGGTATCGATTGATGGAACTGAATTCAGAAATTTTTTCAATCTCCGGGCTCCGGCCAATATCCAGATAGTCGGGCCGTTGTATAATGTAGAAAGGAGATAGAGATTTAAGATTTAGGATATATGATTTAAGAAGAGAAAAATTTTCTTGAATCCAGATTCTTAAATCTTGAATCTGAATTTAATGCCGGAGATTTTCGCACAAGTAAAAGCTGATCCTAAAGAAGAATTTAGATCAAAAGCCCCGCTCAAAAAACGCAATGGGATTTTATCATCATTTCTGGTTCGGCCTGATGGAGTGCGTTTTGAAACTCAGGAAGAAAAAGAAGAAATAATTTTGCTGTTGCGCCGCCACATCATCACCAATTTTGTCTGGGTGTTTTTTACCATTATTTTAATGTTAGTTCCGGTAGTGGCCATACCGGCCATGATGTTTGCCGAGATTTTACCGCCCGAGCGCGTAGCCGGTTATTATATCGTCATGCCCTTACTTTGGTATTTAGGAGTGTTTGGTTATGCTTTTATCAATTTTCTTAATTGGTATTACAATGTCTATATCGTGACTAACAAACGGGTAGTGGATATTGATTGGCGCGGCTTGTTGTACAAAGAATTTGCTTCAGCCGCTCTAGAAAAAATTCAGGATGTTTCTTATAAACAGGGCGGGATCATTGATTCCTTTTTCAATTTTGGAACAGTGTTTATTCAAACAGCCGGAACTGAACCAAATGTAGAATTTGATTTAGTTGCTTCACCGGATGAGGTAGTCAAAGAGATCAATCAGATAATTGAGCAATTTCAAAAATAAATGATAGACACAGATATTGTTGGAATCATTACTAGTTTTTTCCCTTGGGGCTTTATCAAGTTAGGGGTGCTGATCCTCATCATTTTTTATGCGGTGTTTGCCGCGGTGATTGTGCGGCAGGAAACGCTCATGTCGCGGGTAGTCGGGATTCCGCCTTTGTCGCCAGTTTTAAAGGTGGTGGCTGTAGCGCATTTTTTTGTCTCCATTTTAGTCTTCTTTTTAGCTCTCATTTTATTGTAGACTGAGGATAGACTTGATTATTATTGCTTATGCAAATTACCGAAAAATACGGTCGCAAATTAGGTTGGGTGAGCACTTCTTTTTCCGGTTTTCAGGATGATGCACACTGGGGTCAAAGCTTGAGGCGGGAAAAATTTTTAGTTGCAGTGCAGATCAGCGGCGAAGAAGCCACCAGTACCGGCAATTTCTTTCTCAAAGAACTTCAGGAAAAACTGGAACATGTGCAAATCAATCATCTGGCCGAGTTGAAACAAATCCTTTCACAATTGGAAACAGGTCAAGCAATTTTTAATTATGTAGTGGCATATCTCAATGAAGATCGCCTTATGCTAGTAATATATGGTGATGGTCAGGCATATATCAGACGAGAGGATAAAATTGCCCTTTTAAAACAAGGTACTGGTTCAATCTCCGGCAAGGTTAAAGCAGGTGACACGATGATTTTTTTTGCCGGAAACCTGGAGGGAGCTTTGACAAAAAATGAACTGATAAGTTTGCTAAAAACTCACAAGCAGGAACAAATTGCCCAGGAGATCAACACCAAACTATTTGCTGCCAAAACCCAATATGGAGTGGCAGGTGTAGTATTTCATATCCAGACACAGACTCCAGACAAGATGATTGACGAAACAGTTGTGGGCACAACTGCGTTGACACCCGCAATTGGCCGCAATGTTCTGGCTTTACCCAAAGCCATATTTCATAAAATTAGAGTCATACCGCTAGGTGGTATTAAAAAACACTGGTTGACTTATGTGTTGGTTTTACTTTTGGTTGGTGCAATTGGAGTGGGACTTATCAGACAGCGGCAAAAGCAGCAATCCGGGGCAGCAGCCAAAGCTTTGGAACAAGCCCGACACGAGTATGAAGAAGGGATGGGTCTGATAGATCTGAATCCCGTGCGCGCCCGAGAGCTTTTGCAAAGCGCCCAAAAACAACTAACTGAAGTATTGGATAAAGAAACAAATGTCAGGCAAAAAGAGGAAATCACGGCTCAATTGGAAAAGGTGAGAAGTGGAATTGATTTTTCTCTGCGCAGATACGAGAGCCAACCCACTCCTTTTTATGAATTGAGTTTACTCAAAGAGGGGGGTATAGGTGAGCGAATGTCTTTGTACAAAGACGCCTTGGGTGTTTTGGACAACCAAAACAGTACTTTGTATTTGATCAATATCAGTAATAAATCCGGTAAAATCCTTTCGGGTGACAGTGAGTTGAAAAATGCCATTGATATAGCGGTTCATGGAGAAGATTTTTTTGTGTTGAGTGACAAAATCCTTAAAGTCGAAACTGGTAAAACAAATTTGAGTTTGGTGAAAGCCAACGATGCGGGGTGGGGAGAGATCAAAGAACTAGCTGCTTACGGCGGCAATTTATATTTATTAGATGTGGGTAAAAACCCTCCAGACCAAGAGGCCCACCGGACTGGTGGCGAAATTTGGAAATATCCGGTGATTGAGTCGGGATTTGGCGCAAAACAAAACTATCTGCTGGCTGATGAATTTGCCAATCTGACAGGCGCTACTGATATGGCAATTGATGGCTCGATTTGGGTAGTCAAACCAGGCGATATTCTGCGCTTTACCATGGGTAGAGAAGACGTGTGGCAGATCAAGGATTTAGATACACCCTTAGGTAAAAATTTGGATATTTATACCGATGATTTAACCACCCATACCTATATTTTGGATAAAGATGCCAAACGGGTGGTGGTGATTGATAAAGACGGCGTGTATCTGGCCCAGTATTTTTGGAACAAAGAAATAGAAATCACTGATTTTGTTGTATCAGAAGTGTTAAAAAAGATTTTACTACTTGCTGGAAAAACTATTTATGGAATAGAACTGAAGTAAATATAGATACAATGATTTATAACCCGCAAACTGCCTTGGGTAGTAGATAGTTGTTGATATTAATTTTTTAGTTCACTTATGAGAATCATCAACAGAACTGCCACCTATGACTACAATATTGATGAGCGATTTGAGGCTGGGATTAAACTCACCGGTCCCGAAGTCAAAAGCGTCAAAGGGGGACGGGCTTCACTTTCTGGAGCCTTTGTCAAAATCATCGGCAGTGAAGCATATCTAGTCAACGCGCAGATCCAGCCTTATATATACGCTAGAGTAGAAAATTATAATCCACAGCGTACCCGTAAATTGCTTTTGAATAAAAAAGAAATTATCTCTTTGAAAACCAAATTGGAAAGCGCCAATTTAGCACTGGTTCCATTATCGATGTATGTCAAACACGGTTTGGTTAAGGTCGAAGTCGGACTTGGTCGTGGCAAAAAACAGTATGAAAAACGGGCAACTATCAGAAAACGAGAGCAGAAAAGAGAGTTGGAACGGCTATATCGGGGTAAAGTAGTTTAGCCTGGGATTTGCCTGGATTTGGTATAATAAAGGTCATGGGGATGACAAGCATCGCCGGAATATAGCTCTTTAAAAACTGCGAGCCGAGGTGAATTTACTCGTTAAATAATTCAAAACACAAATGCTGACGTTATCAGCAACTTAGAGCGTAAGATTGCGGAAGCAACCGAAGCTTTAAGAGCCAAACAAGCTTCTAGACTCGCATTCGTGCGTGCCTATCAAGCTTAATGGCCATCTTCAGTTCCTTTTCCTGATGGGGAACTGTTGGTGTAAACACAGTCAGGATGCTGGTTTAATGTCTGACTTAGCATTAAGCCCAAGTTTTTAAGTCTGAGTCACAACTCTCCTGTTAGTTGGAAAAGGTTGTGATGAAATAAATAAACTAACTACGCTTGTAGATGTTTTTGATAAGCTATTCCACACGAGGGCGCAATTCCCTCCATCTCCACAACTCACCCCGTCTATATGGCGGGGGTTTCAAGTGGCAAACCACCAAAAACACTCCACCAACAGGGTGGAGTTTTTTTGTAGCAAGATTTACGATGTAGAAAATGAGTGCAAATTTACTTTTAGATTTAGTATTTCCGCCCAGGTGTGTAGGTTGTGGGAGATTGGGAAGATATATTTGTGCGCATTGTCATAAAACTCTGGTTGTTCGTTCTGATTTGTGTCCGGAATGTGACCGGCCGGCGATTGATGGATTTACTCACCCGCGTTGTATACGATCTTACGGACTTGACGGGTTGACCACAGTTTTTAGTAATCACGGGGTGATGAAAAAAGCCATCAAAGTCCTCAAATATCGTTTGGTATCGGATCTGGCCGGATCAATGATCAATTTGATTCCCGAGAAATGTTTGGCTTCGATAAAACGCCAAACCTGGGTGGTTTATCCTATTCCTTTGCATTTTCAGCGGTTGAGGTGGCGGGGATTTAACCAAACGCAATTGCTCGCTAAATTTATCGCGAAAAGATTAAATATGGAATTGGCTGATGGTTTGTTAGTGAGAAAATTAAAACGGACTCCGCAGGCAGAGATCAAATCCCGTGATGAGCGTATCAAAAATGCCCGGGGATTATTTGCCATTTCGTCAAAATTCAAAACTAGGAAAATGCTAAACATACTTTTGATCGATGATGTCTGGACTACTGGTGCGACTATGAAAGAAGCTACCAAAGTCTTAAAAAGAAACGCTGTGAAAAAGGTCTGGGGCTTGACTTTGGCCCGTTGATTTTACATATAATCTTGATTGAATCCTATAATATGTTATTGCCAAAGCAAATTCTTTTAGCTGGCGGCTTGTTTATCTTGTTTTTTTCTCTTTATTTTTATAAACTGACTGCCATTCCCGAAAGTTTTGCCAATGATGAGGTGATCTTTGGCTATAATGCTTTCAGTTTGTTGCAAACAGGTCGAGATGAATATGGAAAAGTTTTGCCCATCATCAGCGAGTCCAATGGTGACTATAAACTGCTACTTTTAAGTTATTGGTTAATACCTTCAGTAGCTATCTTCGGCTTGAATGAGTTTGCAGTGAGATTTGGACATATGTTGGCGGCATTGGTGATTTTGGGCTTAGTGTTTCTGCTGGTGAAAAAAATTTCCTCCAACATCAAATTATCGCTCTTGACAGTTTTACTTATGGGTATTTCGCCTTGGTTTATTGTATTTAGCCGATCAGCCTCAGAAGTGATGGTAAGCATGCTATTTTTCTTTCTATATTTGTATTTTGTTTTATTTTGGATAGAAAAGGAGCAAAATAAATGGTTTTTTACGGCGGTAATTTTGGCGACAATCAGTGCAACCGGTTATTACTCGGTCTGGTCGATTTTAGTTGTATCTTTATTTTTCATTTCCCTAAAAATCATCGTTGGCCAAGAGTCGTTTATACACAAGATTACCCAGTTGTTGGCTTTAACATTGCCAATTGCAGTAATTGTGATTGCAGTGACTGTCTCCGGCGGAGCACGGATGCGGCAGATAAATCTGCTACAAAACAGTGATGTCCAAGCTTTGCTTGAGGAACAAATCCGGGAAGATCAACAATCTTTACCAATCATTTTCACCCGTTTTTATCACAACAAACTGGTATTTTATCCTTTTTTTGCAGCCAGACAACTAGTCCGGACCTTTAATCCGGATTTTTTGTTTTTCTCTGGTGATAGTGGGGGGACACTTTATGTAGTGCCTGATTCAGGAGTGCTATATCTGTGGTATTGGCCTTTTTTGATTTTGGGGTTATTCTATTTTTTTTGTCAATGGAAAACAGTATGGCAAAAATGGGTTTTGCCCGTGGTGGTAGCAGTAATATTTAGCGCGGGCTCATTGTCAGTTTATGGCTCGCCAAGCCAAAGGACAATCATGGCCGCGCCGTTTTTATGTTTTTTTACTGCATACGGATTATTGATGATTTATCAGCAGTTAAAACAGATAAAATCTCATAAAATTTTAGCAATTTTTGTATTGTTGCTAATCAGTTATCCCACCTCCCTATTTCTTCATCAATACTTACTCCATGCTGATGTGCACCGGCCGTGGTTTCGTAATTTTGGCGATAAGCAGATGGTGGCCGCGGTTAACCGGTTAAAATCGGATTACAAAGATATTGTGGTTCCGCAGCAACTTTATTCGGCAATATATTTTTATAATAAAGTGGATCCAGCAGTGGCCCAAGCAGACTCACAACACAGACAAGAGGTGAAAAATGCATTGGGTCATTTTATCCGTATCAAAGCTGCCGGGATTTATCTGATGCCGATAGACTGCCCGGCAGCTGGTAAGTTGGACATATTATATGTCTGTTACGGTAACAATATTCCTCGGCACACCAGAGTGGTTGATCAGATAAAATTCCGTGATGGCACTCCGGCTTATACTTTGCTTGAATTTAGCCAAAAGCCACTTGCTATACCGCCCGAAGGTCTGCATTTTTGGGAAAAGTCACGCGTGTTGAATGATGAAGATCCCCAGATGTGGTTAAGTGTTACTGAAATAACCGAATAAAAGTAAGGCTCATCAGGCCTCTTTGGGTTCTGGTTTAGGCGAAACAACCCCCCTCAATTGACACTGCTTTTGGCGGTGTCTTTACTTAGAAATTCGAACTATTTTTCGTTAGGTAGCGCGGCGGCTGGTCGGCTGCAGCCGCCGTACCATCTTTATTGCGCTCGGCCTTCGGCCTTGCAAAAAGTCGGTTCGAACAGACAAAAATAAATCCGATTTTTGTCTCAAAGAAAATGCAAAAATTTTTAAAGAACAAAGTTATAAAAAAATAGATGGCGCATCCGGTGGTGTCAGTTAGGATCGTCTCCTACTGGCCCGAATGTGCCATCAAAAAAGACGATCCGACCAGCTGACACCAATTACAATATAACAAAACATCAAGATATTTTGTAAGCAAAAAACAGGACTTCATAAGAATGTCCGTGTAGACGGCCCTTTTTGAATTTAAACAAGGACCGTATTAAATCACATAAAAACTGGAACTTGACAATGTGTGTGTATGTGATATTCTTTTTACAGTTAAGAAAAAACAATAGTAATCATGGAAACTGGTGAAACACCTCAACGACCTAAACTAGAAACCGCAAAAGGTATAGCAATGGAGAGAGGCGCCGAAAGGCGTCAGGAAGCTTCAAGAAGAATAAGCAGCTTTTTTAGTGGAATTAAAGAAAAAATTACCAAAGGAGTAGATTTTGCTTTAGGTTCTCCGGATGCTGCTAGTTATCTAGGAACAGAGGCTGTTAAGTTTGGAAGAGAGAAAGCTACGGAAACCAGAGATGCTGTTGTTGAAGCGGGAACAAGAGCTTGGGAAAGTCTTGTCGATGCGAAAGATAGGCTAGTTCAAAGGGGTATTGATGCGAAAGATAGGCTAGTTGCCCGCTATGAACAAACTAGGGATGCAACCAAGGCTAGAGTGGCTGATTTGTTAAAGAGGGCTGCTGTTTGGGGTTTAGAAAAAGTTGCAGAACCGATTGAGGATCGTCTGCAGAGAATTTATGAAATTCCTGCCGATATAAGAGAGTGGCAAGGTAGAAGGGAAGCTGCTAAAGCGCAGAAGCAGGAAACAAGAGCGCAGCTAGCAAGAAAAACCGGGGAGGCTAGAGTTAAAGCCTTACAGGAGGAAATTGCTCAAACTCAGGAAGTTACGAGGAAACAAGTTGACCTTCTGAATAGTTTGAGGGATGTGGCCCTAGCTAAAAGCAAAGATTTGACTGATAAAGCTGCGGCGCGCAGAAAACAAGCAAAGCAGAACTTTGGTAAAGCAAGAGCCGTTGTACAAGGTTTACAAACTCGTTAAAATAAATTAAAGTAAAAATATGAATTTACAACAAGTAAAAGAAGTTTTAAATAAAGCAGGTTTTTCAGAAGAGTCTCTTAAGGTAATGAATGAGGTTCTAGATGAGGCTATTAAAAATGGGTTTATTACTAAAGAGGCTAAGGATAAGTTGTTGGGGATAATTGATGTTGAAATAGAAGCAGTTAATATAGAAGCGGATGCTATGGAGGAAGTGGCGATGGCTTTAGAAAGCTTCGCCAATGAAGTCGATAAAGCTGTAGATAAAACAGAAAAGAATTTGGAATCTACCGACAAGGACTTACTTGAAGATATCAAAGAAACTGCTAGCCAAGCGACGACTTCTCAATGATTAATTTCATTGAAGTTTGCCAGTATAAGGAGCATTAGTTATTTGATCCTTCTTGTCTGTTGCCTAAACTTCATCTATACTTTCACTTAGAATTGGAATCTCAGAAAGTTTTTCGCGGTAGCGAAAAATTAAAAATCGCGCGCAAAGAAAATAATGGCGAAGAATTATTATACTTCGCCAAAAAAGTCGGATCGAACTACTTTTTATACGACCGCCGCCTTGAATTTTTGCCGTCAAATGGCTTTAATACGCTGGCCGCGAGAGGTGGTGCGGCCGGCGCCACTCTCAATCTTCACGATCTGCGGAGAGTATGGGAGTCGAACCCATTCAGGGCTATTCACCCTGCAAGTTTAGCAAACTTGTGCCTTACCGTCCGGCCCACTCTCCTTGCTGTAATGCTCTTACATTATACCTATCAGAACTGATAAAATCCACCTACTTGCGCGCGTATTTTAACTGGTGTATAAAATGATTAGAGGCAAAAAAATGAACCACAAAAACCCAGAAGAGACAAAGCCGGTTGAGTCAAATATTTATTTAGAATGGGAAGCGCCATCACGGCCATTTAAGCGCCATAGTAAGGAGTTTTATAAGACTGCGGCCGCAATTGCTGTGCTTATCAGTCTTATACTTGTATTTATGGGTGAATTTCTACTGATTGGGGTAATTGCAGCTACTTTATTTTTGATATATGCTCTTTCTTCTGTGCCACCAACCCGAATCCGTAATCGGATTACCAATTTAGGTATCGAGTCGGACGAACATTTTCACAAATGGGAGGAGATGTATGAGTTTTGGTTTGATGAGAAATATGGTGAGAAAATGCTGGTAGTACGGCTGCTAGTGGGTTTTCCGTCACATTTACAATTAATGTTGGAAAATGCGCCGATGGAGAAAATCAAGTCACTACTGACTGAAAAAATTCCGTTTCGGGAAAAACCGGAGCGGACTTTCCTTGACCGAGCTTCGGAATGGCTGGCCCGCAACCTCCCGCTTGAGAGAACTTCTTAAACATATCATGTTGAACTTTTTTCAGCGCCTTCTTAGTAGTTTAGAGGGTCCCAAAACAAGTACGGGATGCTAGTTTTTAACGTTTTCCTAGCCAAGAATTACTTCTTCATAGTAAAATACATTTGTTGTCCCCGTAGCTTAATGGATAGAGCGCAGCCCTGCGGAGGCTGATATAGCAGTTCGACTCTGCTCGGGGATACTTCATCAACCAGCTGAGTATAAACTGGGAGAGGTGCAGGGAATGGTCATCCGGACAGTTTCGAAAACTGTTGCCTTGAAACAGGCTTGTGGGTTCGAGTCCCACCCTCTCCGCAGATTGATACTTCCTCGTTTGAGAGGATTGCTCCGCGCGGCCGCGTGGCGGCCGCGCTCCGCAAAATCCTTCGTCGCTTCGCGGCAAAAATGAAGGGGGCGGAAAAAGAAAAGCGGGCGGATTTGTTACGAACCAAGGGGTTCGTTCTGATTTTTTGGGCAAAAGATTTAATTTCGTGAAAATTATCGGACTTCGCCAAAAAATCGGCTTGTTTCGTATCTAAAATCCATTCCCGCAGGGGTTCGACCCATTTTTTTCTCCCGTTTTCAAAATCTTTCTTCCTTTGTTTCAAAACGGCAGAAGCGAGCAAAATTTCATCTTTCTTTTTTAGATAAATTTCTTTTGGAATGTCGCCATCGAGATAGGTGCTTACTAATTTTTCTATTTTCGCCTCTGCCGCTTTGATATTTTCGGAAAGATTTTGAACCTCGCTTTGCGACGAGGAGGTTTCCTCACGTTCCCATTCTTTGACTTTATTTAACATCCAATCGGTGTATTCGTCGCAAAGCGAGATTGTTTGAAGTCGTGCCTTAATTTGCCGCGCCAACTCCACTTCCTGAATATATGGTTGCGAACAGCGGCCGCGCTTTTTTGAACATCGGTAGTATCGGTAACGATTGCCCGATTTTCCGGTCGCCCATTGCGCGGAAATCATACTGCCGCACTCGGCACAACGAAATAATCCGGTGAACGGAAAATCGTGCTTAATTTTTCGCTTGCGCGGCCGCTCTTTCGTCCTCAATACTTTCTGCACGGCTTCAAACAAGGCGGGAGATAAAATTGGTTCAAATTTTCCATCAAACCATTCGCCTTTGTGCTTTATAAAACCGAGGTATGCTCTATTCGTTAAAATCCGTTTGATGGAAAATTTGGCAAGTGGCGTTCGGTTTTTTGAAACCACGCCGAGGTCCGCCAAAAATTGCGCCAATGATTCGTAGCCATATGTACCTTTCGCGTATTCCTCAAACATCAATTTAACAATCCGCGCTTCGGTAGGGTGCGGCTCGATATTGTGTTTGAGCGGATTGTTTTGGTAGCCGAAAGGCGCGAGATTTAACCATTCTCCGCGGCGCAATTTTTGGCGGAAACCGCGCTTGATATTCTCGGCGAGGTTGTCGGAGTAGTATTTACTCTGTCCGAACGCCACTTGCAACATAAACAATCCTTGCGGCGTGGGTTCAAACCAAAATGTCGGAAAGTGCAAAGACACGATTTTACGAGTATCCACGGCGTAAATGATTCTGCCGCCATCAATAGAATTTCTAGCGAGGCGATCGGGATGCCACGCGAGTATCCCCACGCCTTCGCTTTTCTCAACTTTCGCCATCATTTCGCCAAACACTTCACGCCCCGGTGTCTTTGCGCTTTTCGACTCTTAAAATTCCTCAAGAATTTCAAGATTTTCTCTACGCGCGTATTCTCTCAATTCAAAAAGCTGTGCCTCGATAGACATTATCTGCCTGTCATCCTCTTCTGTTGATTTCCTCGCATAGAGAAAATATTTTGGTTTGATATTCATATTGTTTTTAGATACGAAACAAGAACAAATCCGCCCGCTTTTCTTTTTCCGCCCCCTTCATTTTTGCCGCGAAGCGACGAAGGATTTTGCGGAGCGCGGCCGCCA